>JACCDJ010266921.1_pt1 | contig 11833 bp, 10 predicted proteins | sample 7444481 | NCBI WGS metagenome assembly JACCDJ01 (sample SAMN15323435, study PRJNA562643) | freshwater metagenome | isolation source: river surface water | place: USA:Blue River Watershed | collected 2017-08-15 | reverse complement strand
GATTGATGCCTAGGTCATGCCCAAGGTCATTTCAGCCAATACAAATGCCGCCACCATCATGGTGGCAGAAAAAGGGGCGGCACTCATATTGAGCAATGCCTGAACAGTTGAAATACAGACGCTATTAAGTTTTTCCGAAATCAAGCCATACACCACCAACCGGTTCGCAATCAGGCTTCACAACGGTCTGTGCATCTCCATTGGCGGGCCATCGGATCTAACACAAACATTCCCTAGCACTGAACGCCTTCGAACGCAGGCGATATCCATGCTCAACTTGTCCGCAAGTCATGCAATTCCGCATTGCTATGACGAAGTCTTTCCGCCACGGCCATGAATATGCGTTTGAAGATGATCAGCAGCATTCGCTGATCCTGGCCGATGGCACTGGCTAGGCTCTCCCTGTCGATGCTGAGGAGTTCCACATCTTCCACCGCATAGGCATCTGCAGAATGTGCATGACCATCAATGAAAGACATTTCACCAAAAAATTGGCCTTTGCCCAGGGTGAGCAAATGCAGGGGTTGGCCGTCCTTGACGGGAAGCGTCAATTTGATCTGTCCATGGGCGATCAACAGCAGCGAGTTGCCCGGCGTGCCCTGTTGATAAATCATCTCGCCTCGCTTGAACGTCAGGATTTGTGTGTTGACCGAGAGTTGCCGGGCTTCTTCTGAGGACAAGTCTTTGAACAAATCAAAATCGGTCAACGTCAACGCATCTGTGCTGTCGACCTCTAGCTTGTGTCGGCGAATAGTGTCGTCTTCCACCCATTCGAGCGCATCGGTCATTTCCGCGAATACCCGTGTATTGGACTCTTTCAACAGCCCTATATGGTCAACATAGGTTTTAAGGTCGCGCCCACTGGGTAAACGTTCGGGTAATCTGCTGAGGATCAATATGGCTCGTCGTTCATCCATCATTTTCTGGATTCGCTCGATCATGTGGCCGGCCGTGACATCGAGAGACTGGACGCGGTGAAAATCCAGCACGACGTACTGGGCCAGTTGTATATCGGCCTCGATCGAGGTGTAGAGCTGATCTGTGGTGCCAAAAAACAGACTGCCTTGCAGCTCGAATACGATCGTTTTGCCACCTTCAGTTGCCAGCAAGTCTCGCTCCGCCTGGGTACGAATCCGTTTGGAGAACATTTTGTTTCCATACGACTTGCGACGCACTGTGGAGGTATGAATTTGTTCTGTGATGAACATCAGAATGGCCAGTGAAACACCGAGAGCGGAGGCGGCAATCAAGCTCATGGTGTTGGCCACCAAAACGACCACGGCAATCACAGCAAAATCCATCATCGTGTCGCGCGACTTGATGAGCTCAAAAGAGTGCCAGTCGATCATCTTGACGCCAATGACAACCAGCAAGGCCGCCAGAGCCGCCACTGGAATCCAGGCAATCAAGGGGGTCAACAGCAGCACGGCCAAAAACGCCCACAGCCCCTGAAATACCCCGGACATGGCGGTTTCGCCACCGCTGGCCTTGTTGACCAGGGTGGCCCCCATGGTGCCTGCACCGGGTGATCCACCGATCAAGGTGGAGACCATATTACCCAGGCCCTGTCCAATCAATTCCTTGTTGGAGTTGTGCCGTGTTCCGCTCATGGCATCTAACACCACGCAGGTCTTGAGCGTGTCGATGGAGAGTAAAACCGCCAGTGTCAATGCTGGCACCACAATCTGCTCCCAGTGCGGCAACGCCATCTCCCCCAGGGTCATCCAGGGACCGGTTATGGCGTGGCCCAGTCCGCTCAGATCGGCGGCAAGAGGGCCGATGACAAAAGCGTTGCGCGCCAGTGATTGCAAGTCTGGGTACGCAGTGAGCGCCAGACCCCAATACGTCAGAATACCCGCTACCAGACCTTGAATGACCGGTGGGATGCGGGTGGATAGCCGGGGGGCCAGGACCATGACGGTGGCAGTGGCTGCACCGATCAGAAGGCTGGGCATTTGCCAAATATCTGGGTGTTGCAGTCCCTCGAACCAGGTCATGCCTTTGGGTAAAGCCAACCACTTGGGAATCTGGCTGAAGATGATGATCAACCCCACACCACTCAGATAGCCACTCACCACGGGAAACGGCATGTACTTGATGAGTTGACCAATCTTCAAAACGCCAAAAACGATTTGTGAGGCACTCGACACCAAAGCGACCAAGAATAAAGTGAGGACAATCGAGGTGGAGCTGACACCAGCCTGGCTCATCTGTATTGTCAAAGCAGACAACACGGCCGCGGCGGGCGCACAGGGAGCCGAGATCAGTCGACGGGTTCCACCAAATGTGGCAGCGATCAGTCCCAACGCAGTGACCCCAAGCATACCGGCCAACGCACCCTTGGCACTGAAATCTGTACCCAGAGGCGCAAATATCGTGATGCCAAACGCAATCGCAGAAGGCAAGGCCACCAGCATGGCGGCAAAACCACCCCAGAGGTCGCCAGCGTATTTTTTCAACATATAGGCACTCCAGGTTTGACGTGGAGATGATTAGTCTTGGAGTTTTGTGACTGAGCTTCTTGATGGATACAGATCATGCAACGTGATTGATGCGGATGCCATTCGGGTATCTCCGCAATCCTTGTCAGTGGATTTCGTATCCATTGGCCCAGGAGGCCAGGCAAGCGCGAAAACGGCTACGGGCCCACCTCCAGGTGAGGGTTGGTACTGTAATAGCGGGCTTCAAAATCACGAATGTCTTGTGCTCGCGTGAGTGTCATACCCACTGGGTCCAGTCCTTGCAAAAGCATGTCTCGCTGCCAGGGGTCCAGTTGAATGGTAACGACTTGTCCATCGCCCATCGACGCAACTGTTTGAGTGCCCAGATCCACCCGCAATTCACATCGATTCGGGTCTTGTACCAAAGCACCCAGTCGCGCGATATGAGGCGCCGGCAAACTCAGCGCCGGCACACCGTTGCGCAAACAGTTATCACTGAAGATTCCGCCAAAACTGGTGCCAAGAATTGCGCGTATGCCTAGCTCTCTGAGCCCCCAAACTGCGTGTTCCCGGCTGGAGCCACAGCCAAAGTTGGGCCCCACCACTAAAAAGCTAGCCTGATTCCAGGGCGGTTGGTTCAGCACGAACGCTGGCCGTGGGATGCCGCTGCTGTCGAAACGCAACTCGTAGAGGGCCCCCTGTGACAGGCCTTGTCGGTCAATGCCCCGCAGAAACTGCTTGGGCATGATCTGGTCGGTATCGAGGTTGGGCAGCATCAACGCCGCCGCCACTCCTTGCACTTGGGTAAAGGGTTCCATCTGATACTCATTGGGTCAACAGTTGACGCACGTCGGTCAATGCACCTTCAACGGCTGCAGCGGCCACCATTGCCGGACTCATCAGATGGGTGCGCGCCCCCATACCTTGCCGGCTCTCAAAATTTCGGTTGGTGCTTGACGCGCAGCGGTCGCCTGGGGCGAGGTGATCATCATTCATGGCCACGCACATCGAACACCCAGCTTGGCGCCATTCAAAACCGGCGGACATGAAAATATGGTGCAAGCCTTCTGCCTCAGCCTGCGCTCGAACTGTGCTGGACCCCGGCACCACCAGGGCGCGCACATGAGATGCCACATGCCGGCCTCGCAGCACCTGTGCCGCCGCGCGCAAATCGTCCAATCGGCTGTTGGTACACGACCCGATGAAGGCGTGGCTAATAGGCAAGCCGGCCAGGCACTGACCGGGCTGAAGGCCCATGTACTGCAAGGCTCGCTCCATGCTGCTGCGACGCGTCGGATCCTGCTCATGAACCGGGTTGGGGACCCGGCCATCGATAGCCGTCCCTTGGTCTGGGCTGGTACCCCAGGTTACCCGAGGCAGCAGACAGGAGGCGTCTAACTCCACTTCGCGATCAAACACGGCTTGCGGGTCGCTTCGTAGGCGTCGCCATTGGTTCACGCTGTGATCCCACGCTCGCCCGGTAGGCACCCGGGGTCGGCCATGCAAATAGTTGAAGAGCCGATCATCGGGTGCCACCATGCCGCCGCGCGCTGCAGCCTCGACCGACATGTTGCACAGGGTGAGTCGGCCTTCGACGTCCATCTGTTCGATGGCTGGACCTTGAAATTCGATGACATGCCCTTGCGCACCATCAGCACCAATGCGGGCAATCAAGGCCAGCACCACATCTTTGGCGCTTAATCCGAGGGTCAGTCGACCCTTCACCCTCACGCGCATATTGCGTTGGGGGCGAACCACCAGGGTCTGGGTAGCCAGCAGATGTTCGATTTCGCTGCTGCCTATCCCAAAGCCCAAAGCGCCCATCGCACCATGCGAGGTGGTGTGACTGTCGCCGGCGGCAATGATCATTCCGGGTAAGACAAATCCTTGCTCGCTGACCACCACATGTTCAATGCCCTGGCGCTCATCGAGCATACCAATGTGCTCAATGCCATGAAGCGCGCAATTCTCTGCCAGCAAGCTCACTTGCCTGGCACGAGCGCCATCGGTGATGCGCATGGTGTCCACTGTTCGAGCGGGCGTGGTGGCGTTGACGTGATCTACTACAGCCAGATGCGCCTTTGGACGCCACACGGCGCGTTGAGCTGCATGCAGGGCAGCGAAGGCCTGTGGGCTGGTGTACTCGTTCAGCACCTGGCGGTCGATATAGATCAGAACTTGACCGGATTCACCCACCGGACACACCACATGTGCGTCCAGAATGCGCTGGTACAGCGTTCGAGCCGTCATGGTTCCAGACGGATGCCCGACTTGCTCAAAAACTGTTGCCAAAACGGAAATTCCGTACGAATGAACTGGGTCAACTCAATCGCGTTGAGCGGCATGGGTTCGAGTTCAAGCTCCTGCATTTTTTTTCGCATCTCGGGTTCGGCCACCACCCTTGCCAACTCCTGGCTCAGGCGTTCACCGACAGGCGCAGGCAATCCAGCCGGTGCCATCAGTGACCACCAAACGCCCAGGTTCACGCCGGGCAGACCTACCTCATGCAGCGTGGGCGTGTCGGGCAGCACTTGCAACCGTTTGTCACCCGTCACGGCCAAGGCTCTCAACTTCCCTCCCTTGATCAGCGATAACACCGCAGGCGGTGTATCGGTGCTGAACAGAATTTCACCGCGTGCAACATCGGTCAGTGACTGCCCGCTGCCTTTGTAGGGAACATGGTTGCTGGCCATGTCGGTTTTCCTGACCAGCACCTCACTGGTCAGGTGTCCGATGGTGCCCACGCCAGCACTGGAAAAGCTGCTGCTTTTGTCATGCGCGCGGGTGACCAACTCCTGAAAAGTCTTAGGTGCTTGAGGGCTAAGGCTGGTGACCACCACCATGGGCGTTCGGGCAATGCCCCCCAAGGGCGTGAAATCCTTGTCGGCCCGATAGGGCGGTGAGGCGGTCAGCAATGGCGAGGTGATGAGCGTGGCATTGGTGGCCAGGGTCAGCGTATAGCCATCAGCGGTTGATTTCACCAGAGCCTGTGTGCCCACCACACCTCCCGCTCCGGCACGGTTTTCCACCGTCACGGGCACCCCCAGTCGCTCCCCTAGCCTCACAGCCAGAATGCGACCCAGGATATCGCTGCCCGTTCCGGGCGAAAACGCCACGATCAGCTTGATAGGCTGGGTCGGATAGGTCTGTGCCTGTGTAGCCCAAGGGGTCAGCCATGACAACCCACATGTCACCAGCAGCAGGATTCTTTGCAAAGATGTTTTCATGGTTAATGCCTTTCACGCGCTGAAGAACGCTTGCAATTCAAGGAAGGTTTCGTCGGGGGCTTGCTCGGTAGGGTAGTGACCGCATGGCAGTTCAGCCATGCGAACGATGTTTGCGCAGTACTTGGGCCACTCAAGTCGCGGGTCATGGTGATGCGCGGTGTGGCTTTTCGCCCCCCACAAGACCAAGGCGGGCGGTTGTACCTGGCGGCCGGCTTCGAAGTCAGCCGTGTCCATGGGCAAATCGATCGTGAAGGCGGCACGGTAGTCTTCGCATACACCGTGGATATTCGCTGGTGTGCAGACCCGGATGTATTCGAGGATCTCCTCTTCGCTGAAACCGCCTTTGCCTGGCCCTTGCTTCATCAGTTTGTTACGGATGTAGTACGCCTCGTTTCCGCGCAGCAGGGTTTCTGGAAATCCCTTGGGTTGTGCCATGAACCACCAGTGGTAAAGATCCATGGCCATCTGCGCCTGAATATCCTGAAACACACAGTGGGTGGGCAAAATGTCCAGAAAGGCAACACGGGTCACGAGAGCCGGGTGGTCCATGGCCATGCGAAACGCAGTACGTGCGCCTCGGTCATGGCCGGCCACTGCGAAACGTGGGAAACCCAGCTGTTGCATCACATCTACCTGGTCTTGCGCCATACGCCGAAATGAGTAGTTGCTGTGATCAGGCAATCCCTCAGGCTTGCTGCTGTCGCCATAACCCCGGAGATCCGTGGTCACCACCGTGAAATGTTCGGCCAGGCGTGGTGCAATCCGGTCCCAACTCATTTGCGTCAATGGGTTACCGTGTAACAACAACAGCGGGGGGCCCGTTCCGCGCAAGCGTCCCACGATGTTGACGCCGGGGTCGGAGGTAGGAAGGGTGAATGGTTGAATGGCAACAGACATGACGTTGTCAACAGTTAGCGAAGATGCCCAACGATAGCGCTGGACATTCATATTGACAATCGATATTATCGTAAGCTATTGTCTTGATATTTGAAACAAACTGAGATCATGGAAATCAAAGCAGGCATCAATTACAGGCTGTTGCACAACTTCCTGGAGGTTGCACAAGCACCAAGCTTTCGGGATGCATCGGACAAAATCCATCGTTCTACCTCCGTGGTCAGCGCACAAATCAAGCAACTTGAGTCACAAATTGGAGCGCGCTTGTTCCATCGCACCACGCGCAGCGTTTCGCTCACGCAGGAGGGTGAGTTGTTATTGCAAGCGGCGCGCAGCGGGTTTCGTACGATCGAATCGGGGTTGAGGCAGTTACAGGAAACACTGGACTTGCGCGTGGGCCGTATCGCTGTGGCATCGTCCCCCATCATGGCAGCCACCTTCCTGCCTCCCTTGCTCGCAGCGTTTGAGGCGCATTACCCCTCCATTCGCATTTTGGTGAAAGAACTCACGCCTGCCGACATTGCGAACAGCCTCAAGCACGGCGATGCCGATTTTGGTCTCGGCCCACGCCCAGATGGCAAAGAATTTTCCTTCAAACCCTTGCTGCAGGAGGACATCATGGCCTTGGTACCCAAGAAATTCAAACCTCAGGTCTGCGACACCATCAACCTGCGAGAGCTCTCACGCATTCCGACCTTGCAACTGAGTCAGGCGACCGCCTTGCGCAGCGTGTTACAGCAGGCCTCTCGAAAACACGGCATTGAGCTCACGCCCAAGTACGAATGCACTCAGGCCCAGACCTTGATTGCCATGGCCCACGAGGAATTGGGAGCTGCCATACTGCCCATGTCCATCATCCCGCATCGGCTGGACAAGCGAGTACAGGCCTTGAGAATTGTGCAGCCATCCTTGAGGCGGCCCGTAGGGTTGATCACCTGGCCGCAGCGGTCGCTCTCGCCAGCTGCGGCGAGGTTGGCAGAATTGTGTTTGCAGCGAGCCAAGTCTTGATAGACCCGTTGATGATGTCAACCGATGGCCTGCTCTGGACTGGATTTGCTCCCGACAAGTGAGGCTCGACTACCTACCCTGGGGGAGGGAGCGAGCTGGGTTGCTGTAGGCTTGAAAATTGACCACTGAGGGTAATAACGAGTGCCATTCACCCCGACAGATTATCTATACTGGTATTTGTAATTGCAAATTACATCTCACCAAGACTGACCATGACTCAACCAACCATTGCCCTTTTTACCGGTGACCCTGCAGGTATTGGCCCCGAATTGGTTCAAAAACTATTGAACAACCCCATCTGCCAACAAGCTGCCAAGATCATTCTGATTGGTCAAAAAGACGCCCTCCCAACCGCGCCTCATGCGTCTTGGCACCCATGGTCTGGCCTCAATGCCCCGCTCTTCCCCAAAGCCACTTATGACGCCCACAACGGCGCTTACATGATTGCCGCCTTGGCCGAGGGCGTGAGTTTGGTGCGCGATGGTCACGCTCACGCCTTTTGCTTTGCCCCACTGAACAAAAGCGCACTTCGCTTGGGGGGCATGCAACAAGAAGATGAACTGCGCTGGTTCGCAGAATTCCTGAACTTCAAAGGGGTGTGCGGCGAACTCAATGTGCTGCAAGATCTGTGGACATCACGAGTCACATCGCATGTGGCACTGAAAGAAGTGAGCAGTCTGCTCAGCAGTCAAAAAGTTTTTGAGTCGATCGCAATGATTTCGAAGGCATTGAAAGCCTCTGGAAAAGCAAATCCCCGACTGGCAGTCTGCGGACTCAATCCTCACAACGGGGACAACGGAAACTATGGGGATGAAGAAATCACCATCATTGCGCCGGGCATTGAGATGGCACACCGAGCTGGCATCCCAGTCGATGGCCCCTTCCCTGCTGACACTGCATTTGTGCGCGCCATCCGAAAAGACGATGGCTATGATGGCGTGATCACCATGTACCACGATCAAGGTCAAATTGCCATGAAACTCATGGGGTTTGAAAAAGGTGTGACGGTTCACGGGGGATTGCCCATCCCAGTGACAACGCCCGCCCACGGCACTGCTTATGACATTGCGGGTCAAAACCTGGCCAACCCGCAAGCAATGTTCAATGCTTTTAGTTTGGCATGCCGCATGGGACTCCATCACATGCAATCGAAAAAGCTCGATTCAGTACCCGCCTGATACCCAAAATTGCCATGAAAAAACGAATAATGGTTGGCATTGCTGCGACATTCGTCGCGTTTGCATGCATCGCAGAAGTTGTTTACCCCAGCAAGCCCGTCAAGCTGATGGTCGGCGCAGGCGCAGGCGGTGGCACAGACATTATTGCTCGGATGCTAGCCGAGAAAATGACTGAGTCCTTGAAGGGTACCTTTATCGTTGAAAACAAACCGGGCGCATCCAACACCATCGCGGCGGAACTCACTGCCAAAGCAGCACCTGATGGTCACACCCTGCTAGTGGCCACCAACACGGGGCAAGCCATTGCCCCGCACCTGATCAAGCTGTCGTTTGATCCCATCCATGATTTGACACCTGTCGGCCTGGTTGTCACCGTCCCCAATGTGCTGGTGGTGGGCAGCAACGTACCTGTCAACAGCGTCAAAGAACTGGTTTCACTGATGAAGGCCAAACCAGAGGAATTCAAATATGCATCTTCTGGAGTGGGCAGCACTCAACACATCGCTGGTGAAGCCTTTGACATTGCAGCAGGTGTGAAAAGTATTCATGTGCCTTACAAGGGCAGTGCACAAGCTCACCTTGACATCATTGCCGGCAATGTCCAAATCATGTTTGACACCACCTCATCTGCGATGGGGCAAATAAAAGCCGGGAAATTCAAAGCCTTGGCGGTGACCACAGCACAACGCTCTTCTGAATTGCCCAACGTACCAACCTTGGCAGAGGCCGGTGTCTCAGGTTTTGAAATGAGCACTTGGTATGGCGTCTATGTCACTGCTGGCACGCCCCCTGATGTTGTGGCCAGGTTGCAAAGAGAACTGGCTCGCATTATCAAGTTGCCCGATGTCCAAGCCAAACTCAAAGGCCTAGGCGGCGAACCCGGCAACATCAGCCCTGAAGAATTCAGCAAACTCAACCGTCAAGAGTTTGAACGATTTGGCAGGCTCATCAAGCAGGCCAACATCAAAATGTGATCAGCGATTTCCCGTTGTACTTCGTCCCCCCTCCACCATTGATCATGTAGGAAGAGAAAAATGAACATCTCCAGGAAGTTGATGCAAGCCCTTGTTGCTGTCGCCGCAATGTCAAGCACTTGGGTCCACTCGCAAACAGTCATCAAATTTGCGCATTACGGCCCCACTTCCGACCCCGTTCATGTGGGCGCATTGAAGTTCAAAGAGGTTTTAGAAAAAGAGAGTGGCGGCGCCTACAAAGTAGAAATCTTCCCACAAGAGCAATTGGGCAAAGGCGCAGACATGATCATTGGCACCCAAGTGGGTAGCATTGACGTGAGCGTGACGGGCAATCCTTTTTTTGGCGGTGTTTCACCAGAGCAAGCAGCGCTGGACATCCCCTTCTTGTTTCGAACTGTTGACCACGCCTACCGCGTGATTGATGGCCCGATAGGCCGTGAACTGATGGACAAATTCGAAGCCCGCGGTTTGAAAGGCATGGCGTATTGGGAAATCGGCTTCAGAAACATCACCAACTCGGTTCGCCCCATTCGAACCCCTGCGGACCTCAAAGGCATAAAGCTTCGTACCACCCCGAACCCCATGCACATTGAAGCTTTCAAAATTTGGGGTGCCAATCCAACCCCCATGGCTATTTCAGAAGTCTATTTGGCCTTGAATACCAAAACAGTGGATGGCCAAGAAAATCCAACTGTTCATATTTCCAAAATGAAGTTTCAAGAAGTTCAAAAATACATGAGCGTGACACGACATGCATTCACCGCAGCACCCTTGGTCATGAACTTGGCCAAGTTCAAAGCACTCACCCCGCAGCAGCAGGCCATGTTCATGAAAGCTGCCAAAGAGGGGGCGATTGCAGAGCGCCAAAACAATGCCAGCCTCGAGGCTGAAAGCATGGCCGCCATTCGCAAAGCAGGCGTTGAGGTCATTGAAAACGTGAACACTGAACCGTTCCGTGCGGCCGCTTATGAGCCTGTTCGAAAAATGTACGCAGAAAAATTTGGTGCGGACATCCTGACCAAAATAGATGCACTGAAATAATCATGTGCGTCACGCTGATTGACGCACACCATCATCTGTGGGACTTAACTAAAAACCCCTACCCATGGTTGCAGGAAGCTAACGAGCCACATTTTTTCTTGGGCAATTACGATGCCTTGAAGAGAAATTATCTGTGGCACGACTACCAACGGGATACTACCGATCACAAGGTGATCGCCACTGTCCACTGTGAAGCTGAATGGTCCCGTGAAGATCAGGTTGGCGAAACGCAATGGCTGACAGAGATGCACCAGAAGATTGGGCATCCTTCAGCGATCGTGGCACATGCTTGGTTTCACACAGACAACAGTGAAGAAATCCTGGCACGACAGGCTGCATTTCCACTGGTCAAAGGCATCCGATCTAAACCAGTCACCGCTGCCAGCCCTGCTGCCATGAAGCCTCGCCTGCCTGGCAGCATGCAAGACCCTCGGTGGCTAGAAGGCTTCTCCCGACTCGCCAAGTACCAGCTAAGCTGGGATTTGCGTGTGCCCTACTGGCATCTTGCTGAGGCAGCTGAAGTGGCTGCACTGTTTCCAGAAACTTCGATTGTGTTGAACCACACAGGATTCCCTTGGGATCGAAGCACAGAGGGACTCAAGGCTTGGCGCGTTGCCATGGAGCGCATTGCGCGCTGCCCCAACGTTTGGCTGAAAGTGTCTGAGTTTGGATTGAGAGACAAGCCTTGGAATTACTCAGAGAACCAAGTTATTGTTCAAGAAGCCCTCTCCATATTTGGCATTGAACGCTGCATGTTTGCATCCAATTTTCCAGTTGCCGGGTTGCGCATTGACTTCAACACCCTGGTCAATTCTGTTTCGACCATGATTGAAGCTTATTCGCAAGCGCAACAACGTGATTTCTTTGTCAACAATGCTGCCAAGTTTTACCGTCTTGATGTACCTTCGATTGCTGAGCTAAGTTAGTTCATTATGAAGAACAGATGTTTACTGAGTGGAATGGGTGAGCGGCAAAGAAAAGCAGCCCGCGAAGGGCAGTTTTTTTGTTAGCAAGCTGAAGCGGGATCTGAGGAACTACCGGCATTCATGAGGGTTACAGACTTCAAG
>JACCDJ011651446.1_pt1 | contig 11836 bp, 10 predicted proteins | sample 7444481 | NCBI WGS metagenome assembly JACCDJ01 (sample SAMN15323435, study PRJNA562643) | freshwater metagenome | isolation source: river surface water | place: USA:Blue River Watershed | collected 2017-08-15 | reverse complement strand
CCCTATTTTGCTATAAAATTGCCCTTTTCGGTGGGAAAAAATACATTTTTGATGTAATTTCACGACTCAATTACAAATTAGCTTTTTACCTATGGCAGAAGTAATATTAATGCCCCGTTTAAGTGACACCATGACTGAAGGTGTGATTGCGGCTTGGCACAAAAATGTGGGGGATACCGTTAAAAAAGGTGATTTATTAGCAGAAATAGAAACGGACAAAGCAACCATGGAATTGGAGAGCTATCAAGACGGTGTGTTATTACACATTGGTACGCCTCGTGGTGGAAAATTACAAGTAAACGATTTATTAGCCATTTTTGGAAAAGCAGGGGAAGATGTGACTGCTTTAATTGCACAAAATACGGGTGCCGCTACAACTAGTGTTGAAGCTGCGCCAGCTCCATCAGCTCCAACTGCTGCACCAGTTGCGGCTTCTGCAGCACCATCGGTGGATTTTTCAGCAATGGAAGAAGTGGTTTTGATGCCACGTTTAAGTGATACGATGACGGAAGGCGTGATTGCAGGATGGCAGAAGAAAGTAGGAGATGCCGTTAAAAAAGGAGAAGTATTAGCTGACATCGAAACCGATAAGGCGACGATGGAATTAGAGTCTTATAAGGATGGAATTTTATTGTACCAAGGTGCTCAAGCAGGCGAAAAGATTTTAGTCAACGACTTGCTTTGTATCATTGGACAACCAGGTTTAGACATTGCGCCAATTGTAGCTGCCATCAAAGGCGGTGCTGCTTCAGCGCCAGCAGCTGCACCGACACCTGCACCAGCTAGTCCTGCTGCGCCAGCACCAGTTGCTGCGGCTCCAATTGCAACTACACAAGTAGTAAACGAAGGAAGAATTTTTGCTTCACCTCTAGCAAAGAAAATTGCTAAAGAAAAAGGCATTGACTTGAAATTTGTAAAAGGTACAGGAGAGCATGGAAGAATTACAAGAACAGATCTAGAAAATTATACACCAGGTACAGCAACCTCAGCTGCACCAGCTGCAACTGCTAGCACAAGCTCATTTGTTCCTGCTGGTACAGTAAGTTTTGTAGATACGCCTGTGTCTCAAATGCGTAAAGTGATTGCGAAGCGATTAAGTGAGAGTTTATTTACTGCGCCTCATTTTTACTTGACCATGAAAATCAATATGGATGCAGCTATTAAAGCACGTACCTTATTGAATGAAAATGCGACAACTAAGATTAGTTTCAATGATATGATTGTGAAAGCAACTGCTTTATCATTGAAGCAACATCCAAAAGTAAATAGCAGTTGGATGGGAGATTTTATCAGAGAAAACCACCATGTGAATATTGGTATTGCTGTAGCAGTAGACGAAGGTTTATTGGTGCCTGTATTAAGATTTGCGGATGGCTTGTCTTTGTCTCAAATTAGCGGTACCGTAAAAGAGTTCGCTAAAAAAGCAAAAGACAAAAAATTACAACCAGCAGATTGGGAGGGAAGTACTTTCACTATCTCTAATTTAGGAATGTTTGGTATTGATTCATTTACAGCGATCATCAATCCTCCAGATGCTTGTATTTTAGCAGTAGGTGGTATTGCGCAAGAACCAATTGTGAAAGATGGTGCAATTGTTCCTGGTAATGTGATGAATGTAACATTAAGTTGCGATCACCGTGTGGTGGATGGAGCAACAGGTGCTGCGTTCTTACAAACATTAAAGAGTTTATTAGAAGAACCATTACGCATGTTGGCGTAAATCGTTTTTCCTAATTAGCATATTCAATAAAAGAAGCCCGATCAATTTGATCGGGCTTCTTTTGCGTTAAGTCGGTCCTTAGAAAAACTAAGGGTCGACTTAGTTAATCACATCCTATAGGAGCACCTGGAGGAATCACTACAGGTTTAGGGAGTGTAATTTTTTCTGGGTCATTGATTCTATGAATCGCAAATTGATAATGTGCCGCTAACTTTGGATTGCTAATTGACAAACTAGTTAATTTAGTTTTCAATTGATTCAACCTATTGTTGCAAATGCTTTTTACTTCAAAATTGGCTTCATTACTTTGACTCAAGCCAATCAACCAACTGAGTGTTTGTTGTTGTGTTTGCAACTGAACTGATCCTGCTAAACCAGCTACAGCTGGTGCATACCAGGTCTTTTCCAATACTGCATCAAGCACATTGTCCCAGCCTAATGTATTGGCTCTCGCTTTATTTTGTACTAAACGATTTGCTCTTTCTGCATTGAATAGGAAAGATAATTCAAAGTCTACCAATGCTTCTGCAGGAGACAAAGCGTCAAAACTTAATCCAGTTCTTTTTGTAAATAATTCACCAACTCCATAATACATGGGTGGTCTTGGCGGGATCATTTGTAAAATATTTTCTGGAATCGTTAAGAAACTAGGAGACAAACATGCAAGTGCAAGGTCTAAAGCTTTTTGTTGTGTCGCTTTTGGCAAGATAGTAGGTTGAATCTGATTTTGATCTCCTTTAACACTATATTGATAATTTACACCGCCAATTAATTTTGTTACAGCTTCATATTGGTAACGATGGTAATTATACACAGGTACCAATGCGTCTTCTAAAACTGCGAATGGGGCGCCTTGCTTTATAGAATTTACACCAAACTGCTCCATTGCTTTAGTACGAACAGCGAGTGTTTGCAGCAATCCATCTGTTGCATTGGGTTGGTTGTCCCAAAGGTGGGCATAAGGATGCATACCACCTGCAGCTCTTGCATCTGCGTCCGCAATAAATTGCCAACCATTTTTAGAATTTTCTTCTAATAAATTTTGAAGTGCTTTTGATTCATCTGTTCCTTTTGGAAAATCTTGATAACCATAAGTGATGGCACGTTTGTCCCATAATCCAATTTCATCGGTATAGATTTTAGAGAAATCTATTTCACCTGCTTCGTTTACAAAGACATTTGGGTGCGGATAATCCATCACAGAAGCCCTGTCATTAAAACTGGAGGCGTAATTATGTTGTAACCCTAATGTATGGCCTATTTCATGTGCAGACAATTGTCTTAAACGATGCACTGCAGCTTTACGCATGGCATCCGTTACAGGTTTTCCATCTATATAAGGAGACAGTAAAGCAGCAAATATTAAATAATCTTGTCTAACGCGTAATGAGCCAAGGGAAACCTGACCCTTAATAATTTCTCCAGTTCTTGGGTCGACTACAGAAGCGCCATAGCTCCAACCTCTGGTGGAACGATGCACCCAGTTGATCATATTATAACGAATATCCATTGGGTCCGCAGAATCAGGAAGGATATACAATTGAAAAGCATTTTTATAACCAGCCGCTTCAAAAGCTTGATTCCACCATTTACCTCCTTCTAATAAAGCAGAACGAATGGGTTCTGGTGTACCATTGTCTAAATAATAGATGATTGGATTGACTGCTTCGCTTATTGCTGCAGTAGGATCTTTTTTCTGAAGACGATGTCTATTGATCACCATTTGTTGAATAGGTTCACTTATGTCAGAACTGTAATCAAAATAAGTGGTCCCAAAATAACCACTTCGGATATCATATTTTCTTGGTGTATAATTATTATCAGGTAATGCTACAAAACTATGGTGCATCCTAACCGTGATCGCTTCTGGTGAAGGGGTTACAGATTGAACCAGTCTGCCTGCATCGGCGCCACCTACAAAGGTGATAGTGGATTCGAACTCAGCATTTTTTGGAAAATTCTTTGTGTTCTGAATGTAGATAGCAGATCTATTTTCATTCAATGTATAAGAACCTTGTCTTGCACGTTTAATTTTTTCCACTACACCATGTGCATCTCTTAATAAAAAGCTTGTGATGTCTATTAAAATTTTATGCATCGAAGGATCACTAGCTTGCTCTTCTGCTTCAATAGTAAAATGATGCAAAACTGACTGTGCAAAAGATTGGTCAACTGCTCTTTGCTCTCTGATATCTTTGGTTACGGCACGATAGTCTAAATTAGGCTGCGTCAGTAGTAATTTTTTTCCAACACGATTAAAATAGACGATTCTAGAGTCGCCTAACTGACCTCTGTCAAGCCCTATATCATTGGATCCTAGGCCTGCAGGTAAAGAGTTGACGTATAAAAAAGGAGCATTTAATTTATCAACGACTAAGTAGATTTTCCCATTGGCATTGTCCCAGTAAAAATCATAAAATCCTTTACGTAATTCCATATTTTTTGTTTTCTCTGCAATGGTGCCAGACTGAGAAAACAAAAAAAGCGGACATGCTAACAATACAAGTATTTTGCGCATAAGTAGGTGTTTTGAATTGAAATAAAAAATCCCGCATGAAGCGGGATTTATAGTGAGCTATTTTAATTAAGCTGTTGGATTGTTGTCCGTGTTTGGTGTTTCGAAAAGTGTAGGCGCAACCACTGTTGTTGTTTCAACAACTGGAGCAGCAACTGGTGCTACCACTTTTTTAGGAGCTGTTTTCTTTTTAGCAGGAGCTGCTTTTTTAGCTGGTGCTTTTTTTGCAACTGCTTTCTTAACTGCTTTTTTAGGAGCTGTTTTCTTTTTAGCAGGAGTTGCTTTTTTAGCGACTACTTTCTTAGCTGCTTTTTTAGCTGGTGCTTTTTTTGCAACTGCTTTTTTAGGAGCTGCTTTTTTTACTCCTTTTTTCTTACTTGCCATACTTTTATGTTTTTATTTGGGAAAGTTGATTTTTATAAAATTACATTCTTTTATTGTAAACAAAATAAAATCAGTTTAAATTTTTAATTATAGTTTTGTCTTATGCAATCAAGTGTTACCATGGTTTTAGGGGCATCCCCCAATCCAGAAAGATATAGTTTTATGGCTACTGTTTTGTTGTCCCAAAAAGGGCATGCCGTGTATCCATTTGGCATCAAAAAAGGGTTAATTCAAAACTTAAACATTGTGCAAGATTGGCCTAAACCAGGCTCTATCGATACTTTAACCTTATACCTTGGCCCACAAGCACAGGAAGCTTACTATGATTCCATTATTGCACTTGCACCTAAGCGTATCATATTTAACCCAGGTACAGAAAATCCTGAATTGGAGACATTGGCTAAAGCGGCTGGTATTGCAACGATTGAAGCATGTACCTTGGTGATGTTAACCACAGGACAATATTAAAAGGACTGTCCCCAACTGGCTCTATCCAAAGTCCTATATTGTATCGCTTCACTAATATGTTGATTTTGAATGTTTTTTACACCTGCAAGGTCTGCGATTGTTCTGGCTACCTTAATGATTCTGTCATAAGCCCTTGCACTAAGGTGAAATTGCTCCATCGACAATTTTAGTAGTGTGGAAGATGCGGAATCCAAAACAGCCCATTCTTTAAAATCAATGCCAAGCATTTGGGCATTGGTATTGATACCGGCGCGATCTTTAAATCTTTCCATTTGAATGAGTCGAGCCTGAAGTACTCTTGCTCTAATTGTAGCAGAGTCTTCTATTTTTTCCCGGTTGTGCAGGGTATCATATCCAACAGGGACTACTTCTATTTGTAAATCAATGCGGTCTAATAATGGGCCAGAAATCTTATGAAGGTATTTTTGAATACTATGAGGGCTACAAGTACAGGCTTTTTGGGGATGATTAAAGTAACCGCAAGGGCAGGGGTTCATAGAGGCGAAAAGCATAAATCTACTTGGAAATTCAAGTGCTTGTCTTGCCCTGGAAATACTTACAAAACCAGCTTCCATGGGTTGACGTAAAATTTCAATGGCAGCCCTACTAAATTCAGGAAGCTCATCTAAAAATAAAACACCATTATGTGCCATGGAAATTTCGCCAGGCTGGGGTATTTGTCCACCGCCAACTAAAGCAATAGCAGAAATAGAGTGGTGTGGGTTCCTGAAGGGTCTACACTGCATGAGTGCAGTTTTAGTGGGAAGTTTTCCAAGTAAGCTATAGACCTTGCTTGTTTCCAAGGTTTCGGCAAGATTCATTGGCGGTAGGATGCTGGTACTTGTTTTTGCCAACATAGTTTTACCTGCGCCTGGTGGCCCTACCATGATTAAATTGTGTCCACCTGCTGCTGCAATTTCAATGGCTCTTTTAGCTTGTAGCTGTCCTTTAATAAATGCAAAGTCAAGTTCAATAAAATCATGGGAAAGCAAGTATGCTTGCTCAGGGTTTGAAGGCAAGGTTTGGAAAGGCTTGAAAGATTCAGGTGCATTACAAAATGCAATGACTTCTGTGAGTTGTTCAAAAGCAAAAACTTGTAAGCCTTCTATTAAGGATGCTTCTGGCGCATTGACTTTAGGAATAATGATGCCCTCTAATCCATTTTCTTTTGCATAGATGGCCATGGCTAAAACACCTTTAATGGCTTGGAGAGTGCCATTTAAACTTAATTCGCCCATCATTACATACCGCTTCAAAACGGAATGGTTACAAAGCTGATCTGAGGCAGCAAGTATACCTATGGCGATGGGAAGGTCAAAAGCGGGGCCTGTTTTTTTGATATCAGCCGGTGCTAAGTTGATGACCAATTTAGTCCTTGGCATTTTGAAGCCATTGGCTTTGATGGCAATTTCTGTTCTGTGTAAACTTTCTTTAACTGCGATATCGGGCAGGCCAACGATACAATAGCCTTGGCCCATACTTACATTCACTTCTACCTGAATACCGATAGCGTCCATTCCGTATAGTGATGCGCCGATTGTTGTTACAAGCATGTTTTATGGAAATCTAACTATAAAACATGGCCGCATTTAAGTATTTATACGATCAATAAGCGCCACCACACCTTCTCTTTCTAAAATAAGGTAACCGATTCGGTCTTGACTTACCCCTTCTTTTAATGTATAATTAAAGACCAATGTTTTATTCGTCACTGCCGTTTCGAAAAAGTAAAATTGTAGATGGGGGTATTTTTTTAATGGCTCGCTAATCTCATATAAGTGCGTGGATAGGATGGTCAAAGAGTGTTGTAAGGCTTGAAGCCCTTCAATCACTTTTTCACTACACTTCATCGCATCAATAATATTGGTGCCTTTAAAAAGTTCATCAATTAAAATCAGGTATTTTTTTCCATCCAACACATGGGTGAGGGTTTGTTTAATTCTTTGTACTTCATTAAAAAAATAACTTTCACCTTTAAGTACATTGTCTGCGGTGGTCAAGTTGGTGATGAGCCCATCTAAAAAACTGAGCCTACAGTTTTTTGCAGGTACCCCCATGCCAATATGTGCAAGGTAGGCAAGGATGCCCACTGTTTTGATGAAAGTGCTTTTGCCCGCCATATTGGCGCCAGTCAAAAACAAAAATCTTTTTGACACAGTCAGTTGTAAATCATTGCCAATCGCATCGGGTACCAATGGGTGCATCGCGCCTTCAAATTCAATAATAGGGCTGCTTTGATCTACCCATGTCGGAAAACTAAATTGATAGTATTGAAAAGCAGCTGCCATACTATAATAGGCGTCTAAAATATAAAATTGATCTTGTAGTGCTTTAATGCGTGCTTTATATTCGTAGGCAAAAAAATAGCCTAGTTGTAAAACTGTTTGAGGGGCTTCTTTTAATTTTTTAAGATCAATGCCAAGGCAATCCATTTTTGCTATAGCGGCTTGTATAGATGCATATAAACCATCCAATACGGGCGTGCTTTTATAATTTTCAAATGTGGTAAGCCATTCATCTAATGACTGTACAAAGGAAACCATGTGCTGAACAGAATACGCAATAAGTGCATAATCTGTTCTGTTCCAAATTTGGTACCAATATGCCCCTGGTACACTTATGTTTCTTGGAATCGGTTTATAGCAGGTACTATAAAATTGATCGATGACTAAACAGGTGCCATTCGATATTTTCATTTGGTCTAGAAAATCCTTTTTAGAAAGCAGCACTTGCAACGCTGATTGCCTTGCCTTAATCGCGTCTATGGAACCAAGGGGATTTGTCACAAAATGCATCCATTGATTTTTACCTCCATTGGTTTTGCAAAAATCTAAATGACTCGCCAATCCATTGGACTCCTGTTGATCCAATAACCCAATGTCTTGTATGGTGGTTTTGTCAACTTGCATCTAGCTTCTTGTAAACTGCATTCTACTTCCTTTTTGAGTTTCGTCAAACTGGCCTTGATGGTATACAAGATGGCCATTGACAAAGGTAGATTCAATACTATAAGGGAATTGCTCACCCTCCATTGGGCTCCAGCCACATTTGTACAATATGTTTTCTTTCGTAATAGTGTAAGGACGTTTTTTTACTAAAACGAGGTCCGCAAAATAACCTTCACGAATAAATCCTCTTTCTTTAATTTGAAAACAAGTAGCTACAGCATGGCTCATTTTTTCTACCATCTTCTCCATGCTTAATTTCCCTTCTTCTACATATTTTAACATCAACTGCACACTGTGTTGTACAAGTGGTAAGCCAGCATGCGCATGCGCATAGGCTTCTTGTTTTTCTTCCCAGGTATGTGGTGCATGGTCTGTTGCAATGACATCTAATTGATCATTCAATAAGCCTTCCCATAATGCAGTTCTGTTATCTCCTGATTTGATGGCTGGGTTGCATTTAATTAAATTGCCTTTAGCAGCATAATCGGCTGCAGTAAAATGTAAGTGGTGCACGCAAACTTCTGCAGTAATACGCTTTTCTGATAAAGGTTTTAAGTTGGAAAACAATTGCAATTCTTTAGCGGTACTAATATGAAGAATATGCAAACGGGTGTCGAATTTTTTAGCCAATTGGATGGCTTTAAATGAAGACTCGAAACATGCATCTACATCCCTGATAATGGGGTGATCACTTGGTTCTAAGATTGTTTTTTTAGCTTCTAATGCCGCCTTATTTTTTTTAATAATGGCTTCTTCTTCACAATGGGTCGCAATAAGCAATTCAGATCCTTCAAAAATACGTTCCAGTACAATGGGATTGTCTACTAATAAATTACCTGTAGATGAACCCATGAAAATCTTTACACCACATACCTCATTTTTCTTTTCATTTGTTCTTAATACCTCTTCGATATTGTCCTGAGAGGTACCCATGAAAAAGGAATAGTTGGCTAATGCATTGTTTGCTGCTATCTGGTATTTATCTTCAAGCAGTTCATGTGTAAACGCAGGTGGATTGGTGTTGGGCATTTCCATAAAGCTGGTTACACCCCCTGCCACAGCAGCTTTTGCTTCGGTATAAATATTCGCCTTATGCGTTAAGCCAGGCTCTCTAAAATGCACTTGATCGTCTATGGCACCTGGTAAAAGAAACAGACCTTCGCCATTGATTTCTTTTACTGCAAATGGGACTTCTATGTTGCTTGCAATTTTTTCTATTCTACCGTTCTTAATTAAAACGTCGGCATCAAAGCTGCGACCTTCATTGACAACGGTGGTGTTTTTGATTAAATAGGTAGACATAAATAGTATGAATTAATTTTCTAGGTGCACGGTGAAGAATGCAAAATTCGAATTTATCTTATCAATATTTGACAATAGAATATCGTTTTTCTTACTATTCTGTAGGCCGTAACTTAATTTTAGTTCGGGAGAAATAGTGACATACCTTAGGTAAAAGCTCATACCCACGCCAATCTCAGCGCCAAGGTCTATTTTTTTAAAGAGGTTGGTATAGTTTTTACTAAGTAGTCCTGCAGGCTGGACGTTGCCAGTTTTTTCTTCACCTGTTAAATCGAAATCAACTTTTCCTCCAATAAGCAGGTAATGACGCATAAAATCCGGGCGTCTAAATCCATTGTACCTGTCAGATTGTATTTTAAAAGCAACAGGAATTTGGATAATACTAGAAAGTATTTTAAAGGACTGAATAGAATCTTTTGTTGCTTTAATATTAAAACGAACACTTTTATTTCCGCCGATTAAAAAATTAGGATTAGCTCTGAAATAGATATGATTGGTTAATTTCTTGGTGGCGGATAAACCAAGATTGAAAAAAGTGTTGTTAATTGGACTTATCTGAATAGCGCTTTTTGCGTCTTGAAGCGAAGCATTTGTCGGTAAAAATTTCCCATCTAATTGATAAGATGCGTAATAATTGCTGATGCCCACACTGATACCAAAAAAATAGGGCAATTGATCTTGGTTAGGACGAAACACTTCGTCTCTCTGTGCCATTGCAGCACTGCTCAAACATACACATAGTATAGCTATGCTTATTTTATTCCGCAATAAATACTGCATATGCCTAAGGTTAATTTTTTTTGAAAGACTTGCTTAAATCCAACCTGTTCAAATATGTTTAAAAATGCTTGTCCTTCTGGGAAAGCAATGACGCTGTCGTTTAAATACTGATAAGCTGCTCTGTTGCCAGAAAAAAGTTTGCCAATGGTGGGTGTAATCCAATTCATATACAATTGGTAAATTGGTTTAAACCAAAAACTGCTTGGTTGTGAAAATTCTAAGATCACCAATTTGCTACCTGGTTGTAATACTCTGTAAATTTCACTTAATCCTTTTTCGAGGTTGGCGAAATTTCTAACACCAAATGCCACCATCGCCGCATCAAATTGTTCATCCTCAAAAGGTATAGCAGTACTATCACCAGTGACCAATTGAATTTGATTGTTTAATCCTTTGTCTGCAATTTTAATTCTTCCGTATTGCATCATCCCTTCAGAAATATCAATCCCTGTGATTTTTGCTGGGGCAATTGTTTTATGCGCCATTAAAGCCATGTCGGCAGTTCCAGTAGCGATGTCTAATAAATGATGGATCTTTTGGGTGCCAAAATTTGCAATGGCTTTTTTACGCCAGCCTTGATCGATGCCCAAGCTTAAGAAACGGTTTAAAAAGTCATACCTCTTAGCAATATGATCAAACATGGAAGCCACTTGTTCTTTTTTATCGGCATTACTTTGTGCATAAGGCACAATTTTATCGTGTTCATATTGACTCATGGGGCAAAGATATTGATTTTGTGGATGCTTTGATTATCTTCGTTTTTCATGAAAGCAAGGATCTATAAATCTACTGGCAGCTGGTACAGCTTAAAGCTGGAAAATGGCCAATTTTGTCAAGCCCGAATCAAAGGGGTGATTAAATTGGATGCCATTACCTCTACGAATCCTATTGCAGTGGGTGACTGGGTGGAATGTGAGATGGAAACGGATACAGAACAAGCGGTCATGATCTCTGAAATCATTGAAAGAGACAATTATGTGGCAAGACAATCTCCACATAATAAAAGGCAGCAACATATTATTGCCTCCAATATGGATCAGTCTATTTTGTTGGCTACTTTAAAATCACCCAAAACATCTCAAGGATTCATCGATCGTTTTTTAGTGTCTTGTGAAGCTTTTCATATTCCTGCGATCATAATATTCAACAAAGCAGATTTGTACGGGCCCGAAGAATTAGCCAGGTATGCTGAATTAGAGGAAATGTACCAGGCTGTTGGTTATAAAGTATTGCTAATAAGCATTGAACAAAATATAGGATTAGCCCCATTGGATGAATTATTGAAAAACAAGACCACTTTGGTGAGTGGACATAGCGGGGTAGGTAAATCTTCTTTAATTAATTATTTATTCCCTGACCTTGATATAACTACACAAGAAGTGAGTGAATGGAGCGGGAAAGGAATGCATACCACCACTTTTGCTCAAATGTATGATTACCCTGGAGGGGGCGCTGTAATTGATACGCCAGGCATGCGCGAACTTGGTTTGGTAAATTTATCTAAAGAGGAACTCGCACAATATTTTCCTGAGATGAGGGCAAGGATGCAGTATTGTCAATTCAATAATTGTCAACATATCAACGAACCAGGTTGTGCTGTAAAAGCAGCGGTAGAAAAAGGCATTATTTCGGAGGCGCGCTTTTTTAGTTATGTCGATTTATGGCATGGCATTGAAGACAAAAAATATTAAATCGTTCCTGGTTTCACAGGATTGTTTG
>JACCDJ010912571.1_pt1 | contig 11839 bp, 20 predicted proteins | sample 7444481 | NCBI WGS metagenome assembly JACCDJ01 (sample SAMN15323435, study PRJNA562643) | freshwater metagenome | isolation source: river surface water | place: USA:Blue River Watershed | collected 2017-08-15 | reverse complement strand
TCAAGTTCACCTGTTAATGTACTTGAATTACTACCTAATTGAAAACCACTTAAATCTAAAATCTTATTAAAGATATACCGAGCCGATACAAATGGTGTTAACTCTCCCGCTTTTGCTGCTACGTTTTTATTTGTAGAATTGATACATCTTGAATTTGCATCATCTACATTACCTACCCAATTTTGCCCCCTATCGGTTAGGCTTAAATAAATATCTGTTTCTGCGTTAAATGTTGAGATATTGTCATATTCAACAACGTAGTTGTAATCTGTTTGAAGTTGTGTTGAAATATAACCTTTAAAATCATTGTCGCCAATATTCTTAAAGAAGTCCACCACGTTACCAAAGAACACTATTTCATATTCGCTCACCTCTCCATTGGAAGTATAACAAGCCTTAAATTGGCAGTTACCTTCAAGAATCGGTATAGTGTCAACTGTGATAATTGCATTCAGTTTTCGCTTCGGGTTAAATGAAGCAAATTGGTAAGTATTCTCTTGTATAAACCCGAATATCTTTCCGTTGGTTTGCGTTGCAGGAATGCGAAAAGTTCGCGAGTAAGATCCACGCGGTTTTAAGTCCTTTATATCACTAAAGTTGAACTGTAGCGCAATAGTTTCATTTTCGTAAAGGTCGACCAACGTAGGCACGTTATCGCCTTGACTATAAATTATAAGTGCTGTTTCCATTTAATATAAATTATGGGCAAGTTCCAAATCCAAGATATACTTTAATAACACCTGTATAAACACCTACAAAAGTTGGCAAGTTTAATCTGAAATAATTATTATAACCCCACACTAAACTAAATTCAATAGGTGCTGCAGTATCGGCAGCATTATAAGAAGTTACAAAATAACCTCCCAAACCATCATCACCATATCTAAAGTATCCAGTTCCTGATCCTGGTATTGGGCTACTAAATTCTAATCTAACATAATAAGTATCACCATAAACAAAAAATGGGGTAGTATCAGCATTGTATGGGTATACTACTCTATATCTTCCTGAAGTTGTAGCTATAGCTGTTATTTCTACATAAGAACCAGTTGTATTAGTTAATGGTAATGTAGCACTACCTATATTACTTGCCCAGTTATCTGCATAAGTACACGCTATTGGTTCGGGTATTGGATACGGTGTATTATTAATATTTATAAAATCATTATCATTAGCAATTTGCAATCTAATATTTTGATTGTATTTACGTGAATTTCTTTCTCGTCTCATTAAGTAGTTGTTATCTTCAACTACCACAGGAATTACGGAATAACCATCTACGTTATCATCTACCATCCAAACGGATTTTGAACGGAATAAGTCCTTCATATATTTAAACTCACTTTCAGTTAACCAATTACTTGTAAGGTTTAAAAATGTTTTTACTATTGGCTCTCGTTCAGTGAGTGAACGTGAATAAGATTGTGTACTAAAAGGATTTTCAGTTGTGGCATTATTATAGTCGCCCAAATATTGCTTGTATCTTTTCTTTTCGACCTCTATTGATTTTTCGTTTTTCTTAATAAATGAATATGAATCTATGCCACCCATTTGATTAAGCCAGTACAAATGAACGGGGTTATACTTACAATCACTTTCAAGCCAATAACCATATTTAGCGGTTACTTCGTTATCTTCTGCATCAACTCCAACCAATGTCCAATACGCAGTATTGTCTGCGGTTGTTTCATCTATATATCCACCATTAACAAGGTTCTTTAATCCCGTTGGTAAATGAAATAATGAACGTTCATTTGTAGTAAATGGAATAGATACTGATGTTTCAATAGTTCCTAATTCATTATATAACTCAAATAGAAAATTATCAATCGTTAAAAATGGATAGTTAGTATTTACAAAAGCTCCATTATCTGCAATCCAAGATAGTATTCTATATGCGCTATCTTCTTGCCCTGAAACATTTGAACGAGATATTTTTTGCCAGTTTATTGTTTCGCTTTGAAGTGATGCAGGAAGGTTAATTGCAGTAGCTACCGTTTCAGCATTAAATCCAAGTGTATTATCATAGGCTTGACAAAGTGCTAATGGCTTGGTGTCGTTTGTACCCATCACGATAAAGTTTTGTTTACCGCTACCATATACTACCATTAATTGATATTCTACTCCATTGGTTTCATCCTCTGTAAACACGCCGCCTATCTCCCAACCTTCATAACATAGAATAACAAATCCTTTAACGTTTAAAAATCTTGATAATAATGGTTCTGATATGTGTACTAATACATCACTTGTATTATATACCATAGGAGTAGGCGTCAACTGATTAAATATAGTTTTACAATTAAATACACCATTCAAAGCTGCATTTGGCGCAACGTAGAACTTGTAATCGTTAATAATAAAAATATATTTAAATCCTGGTTGGCTTACATTGTCTGAAGCCATTGTAATGGCTACATCATTATTACTAAATGCAAGACCATTAAACTCGGTAGGTCCTTGAGCCGAAAGTCCTGTAATCTTTGTCGTTATCATACTTTTATTTTCTTTTGAAGGTTATCTTCAATTACAATTTTTATTTCTTTATCTAAAGCATCCGCAAATTGTGGCTCGTAAACATCAATTAAATCATTAACCGCATCGCGCCAATAATAAAGTGGAGGTATACCCCTGCGACCTATGGCACGTGCAATATTGAACGCAGCCGCTTCAATTCTTTCGGGTGTTTGCTTAACTATCTTGCCATCCAAAGAACGAACCTTAATAGGCTTTATCTTCATCCATTGTATAATGGCTTCAATAGGTGGTCGCTTTGAGTTTGCTCTACGACCTTGCTCAACTACATCAGCATATTGACTCGCTTTACCTTTCGCAAAGAACTCTAACTTACCTTTCTTCGCGTTGTAATAATATGCAAGTGATCTACGTAATGTATCAGATGCAACCGCACGCCTTTTTTTTCCTTTAACGGTACGATATGCACCGAGATTCTGCATTGCCTTTTCTACAACGTCAGCACCAAACTTATTGATTAAATCATTTAAAGGACTATTAGCCATTTATGAAAGTTAAGAATGCTGTGTTTGAATCATCTGCTAATAATTGAGCAAAAGTTTCTATCCCCTTTTCCTCTAACTTCTGCATAAATAATCCATAGTTATCTATGTCGTTTGGATCCCAAGCGAAAAATATATTGCCATTTACTACAATACACAGAATGCCATTATTTTCTATTAGTTCGTATGTCATATTTCTACCATTACTGAAACTGCTGTTATTGGCCCAGATGTAGCCCCAGCGTTGTTCAATACTTTAAAAGTAATTGACGCCATATTAGGAACGCTCAAAGATGTTGATGTATTTTGAAATTTAAAGGGTGCGCCACTTCCTGCTGCTACTGTTAATGTATAAGCTGTATCTACTCCATCTATACGCATTGTAAAAACCAAACTACCCGTAGCAGGTTGCCCTCCTACGTTAGCTGTAAAATTTCTAAATGTACAAGCTGAAGGCATTATAGTTCTCATCAGATATTCATTACCAATAGTTTGTAAATTTAACTTTACAAATCCTCCAGATAATATCCCACCTGCCGATACTGCACTACTTCCAAAATTACCTACTAAAAAAGATTTAGATACTGAAGATTTACTATCTAATTGCGTTTGAATGTTGGAAGTTACCCCACTCAAATAGCCTATTTCAGTTGATGTAGTTGCAGCTACAGCTACCTTACCACCACCATCTGAAACTAATGCGCGATAGTTAGTAAGGTTTGAACTTGTAATAGAAGAAGCCGCGCCTGTTATTGTATCTTGTTTAGTAGATAATGCATTACTTGTCTCCCAAAGCGAAGTGCTTGTATTGTACTTTAAGATGTCATTATTATTAGGAGATACCGCGCTAACATTGTGTAGTTCATCCATCTCGTAACCATTCTGCACACGAACATACATCCGACCTGCGCTACCATTACTTGCGGTGGTCACGACCCCCAAATATACTAAGTGATTAGGTGCTAATGGTTTAGTTTGACTAAAACTACCTGCGGTTGCACCCAAGTACACCGCATCTCCATCCGCCCAAGTTGAAGTAGGGAATAAACTCAAGCCATCAATTTGACCTTGCATTATAATTAAACCCTTCTGATTTGCACCTATTGAAGTTGATAAAACAACACCTATTGTTTGAGCTGATGTAGCATCGCCTGTATTATAAGCTAACTTAACTTTAAGACGGTCACCTGTACCACCAAATGCGTAAACCGCTTGACCTTTGGTTATGGTTGTGGCTTCTGCATTTGTCACATATGACAATAATGTATTTGGCGCAGTTCCTATAACTTGAAAAGAATCAGTTGTTGAGTTATAAACGCACAACATCTCTGCACCATCCACAATATCTCCACCTATTAACTCGCCATCATTATTTTTATAAAGTGTTTTAGCACCAAGTGAATTGATGTTTAACGTGCAACCTGTAGTATTGCCAGTCACGAACCGAATTAAGAACGCATCTCCATCACTTAATGAAGTTACACCGCTTATTGTCGTGGTGTAGGTATCCGTTCCTGTAGTTGATCCGTGAGGAATGCCACCACCACCCGAACCACCCGAATAGGGTTTCCAAGTATTGTCAGCAGCCAAGTAATCAGTTGAGCTACTTGGTTGGTTAGTTGTATATTGTACCTTCTTTGCCATTAGTCGCCAATGTATGGTATATCGCAAGCATCCCACAAATAGTCAACAGCCAATTCAATGGATAACTGAACACCCGTTAAAACGTGGCTAAACTCTTCTACAAAAGGACTTCCGCTTATTGGTGTGGTCAATACTACCGATTCATCGAAGATATTACCCAACTCCAACATATTAACGAAGTCGGAAGCCAACAAGATGCAATCGCTTATCGCTTGTTTTTGGTACTCGGTCTTTTCGTCTTTATCTCTTGGAAGGTCAGCAAAGAACACATCAAATGTGTATGAAAGTTGACCTTTATCAAAACTAATACCCGTTGGTGTAACATGCATCCACGGATACTCGGTCTCTTTCTCCAAGTCCGCTTGTGCGATTTGTCCGTGAGTGAACCTTCTTATTAACGCGTGCTGTTCAGCGAATTGCTGAAATTTGCTAACTACTACGTTATAGGTATAGAGTGAAGATGCTGTTGCCATATCTTAAAGACGCAAATAGTTACTTTTTTAGGAGTTGTTTTTGGAAAGAAAAATAATCAATTCGATAAGATAGGTGAGCGAAGATTGTACTGGCTTGTGTTTCGGTTATTGTGTCGAACTTGGTTACATCACGATCCGCTAATTCTTCTATAACGTGAAACCAACCGTAACGCTCGCTCAAGTCGTTTGTTGCGCTACCGCTTCCTTCATCATCTGAATCGCTGTCTCCATCTCCTTCATCATCATTGTATCTAAATACTCGAGGGAAGCTGTCAGTAATTCGTTTTCGATATTCGAAAAAAAAACCAGCGCACCATTCGCGACTGATAAAGGCATATCATCAAACACCTTTGCATTGGCTAAGTGTTCTGCGGTATAAGGTTCAATTTTGTACTTTGAACCAATCTCCGAGTGGATAGGTCGGTAAAGGATTGAAAGGAGTTTATTAAGGTTCTTTGGAAAGTCCTTACAGTTGCTTTCTAAATCCAACCATTCACCAAACGAAATCTTGTTGATGTCAGGAACGAACCCGAACTTATTCCACTTGTACTTGTGTTCCGCTACAGGGTTTTCGATTACCGATTTGAACGCCTCAATTACCTTCGTTATATCTTCGGGCGATAGTTGGCGCACGTAATCTTTAGGTTGTCCCATAATAGCAGACACCTGCCCTATCTCATTACCTTCATTGGTAATAAAGTCAACGTATTGCTTAACCGTTATCGTTGAATAGTCAAGTGTTAACTTTACTTTACTCATCTCCTAATTGATTGCTGATTAACTCAATCCATTCTTGGAATAGGTCGGTCATTGATCCCTTTGCTAACCTTTTGCGTTGCGCAGGTTGTTGTAGCCACATTCCAAACATTACGCATAGTCGGTAAGTGTGGTGCATTTGTTGTTCTCTTGCTTCTTCCATATTATAGTTTATCACTTATTATTATTTGTACTGGGTCTCCGTCTTTACCTGTTAATTCTGTCATTTGTTTTGGGTTACCGTAAACTCTGCTTAATAAAGTTTCAATAGAATACAATGAACCTTTCTCAATACTTTTTCGCATTGCGTTGGCAATAGTTTTTTCCAATACCGTAGCATCTGGATTATCCCAAACCAATTTAAGTTCATGCATATTCATTGCCATCATTGCCTGAATAGTATCATTAACCTCTGATAATTTGTAACCTTCTTCTTTAAGCAAAGATATATATTTTTTAGGTCGCCCTTTTGGGTTACCCGACTTACCTTTTTTAAATTGTGTTTTTTCGTTTGGAAATTTACTCATAACCTGTTTTTAACCTGTTTATCTCATTTCAAATGAGGCAGTCATTCTATTTCTTACACCGCTTTCACCCATATTATTATTACCTCCATTTATTCTACCAAAATGATGACAATTCCATTTAATTGAATTTTTTAATGCGTGAATTAAACTTGGAGCAGTTGTATTTATTGTATATCTCCATTTTTCTTTTTTATATATTTTACCAACTTCTTCTAAGAATTTAATTCCTATTCCAATTCCTTGATAATCAGGCAAAACAACAAATCTATGAACTCTTTTTTGTCTTTTCATTCTTCCTGGTTGTGGCAATACACTAAGAAATCCTGCTACTTCATCATTAACAGTTGCAATAAAAACATTTGCTGCGTTATTATGAGAATGACTTAAATAGTGGTGCTTAGCAAACATTTTCCAAATTGACTTATCTGCTGTTTGGTATATTTCAAATTTAATTTCTGGTCTATTTTTTTTTTGCCCTTCAAAACTTTGAAAGGTCATCGTGTCTGTATTAAATACCCAGTCTGGGAGCAGCCAATCTTGAACATCAAAATGGCAAGTAACCGCTATAAATTTCTTTTTAGTTTTACGTATTGCCTTCTGCATTGCAAAAGATCCTATTTGAGCCACATTTCTATCAACAACACTTGTAAACTCATCAAATACAAACAATTCATTCTTTTCTAAAATAGCACGAGCCAAATCAACTCTCATTTTTTGACCATTACTTAATACTGAATAAGGCTTTAACCAACTTGGTGGACTTGAAAAACCAACTGAATTAAAAGCAGAAGTAATTTGTTCAACACTACATTCTTTTGGCATATCATCCAAAACAGTTTCTGCTGAATAATCATAAGTTGTTATATAAGCATCTTCAAATAATTGTTTTGCTATTGTAGTTTTGCCAGTTCCGCTTTTACCTACTAATAAACCTATTTGCCATTCGTTTGGTATATCAATATCACCTTTGAAATGTTCAACTACATTTTCCGATTGTAAATCAAATTTACCAATCACTGAAGCCACTCTAAATGTTTTTGATGGCTTTACTTCTTTTATAATGTCAAAAGTCGGCATTCGTGTCCTTGTTCAATTAGTTTATTATAAGTGTTTTCTTGATGTTCTTCATCTGAACAAATTATTTCTATTCTATATAAAGATTTAATTTCTGAAGATAAATCATCGGCATCATCTAATTTTACTTCTTTTTGAAAGTCTGGTAAATCTAAACCCCATTCTGTAATTTCTTCTACATCCCATTCATTCGCAATCATATCCCAATCCCATTCACCATAACCAAGATTATCCTTTATTATAAATTGTTTTTGTTGTTCTTCATTCCAATCAGTTACAATAATAGGAACTTCTTTTAATCCTGCCTCATTACAAGCTTTTAATCTCATATTACCACCAAGAACAATTAAATCTTGATTGACAATAATAGGTCTTTTATCTAACATATCAGGAAAATCTTTTATTGATTTAACTAATTTTTTAAACTTGTCATCTTTAACAAGACGCGGATTGTTTGGATTGTTTTTTACTTTCCATATTGGAACATACTCAATTTTGGCTATTTTTTGCATATTTATTTAGTTAAGATATTTTTTAAATTTGGCTTAAAATACAACTCGCTTTTCATAACCTTGCCATCTGCACGATAGATAGGTTTACCATCCTTATCTAACTTCGACATATTAGAACGGTGAACTTCATCAAATAAAGCCTCTAATTTGTCCTCAATTTGAAGGTTACAAGCATAGCCAATTAGTAAATACATTTGGTCTATAATTGCGTCAGCAATCTCAACGTGATTGTTGGCTTGGATCATCTCTTCTAATTCTTCAGTAACCAGAGCCTGATGTAATTCCTTATCGCAGTCGTGAACGTTATTAGATAAACCAAACGCAGTTCTAAATTCTTTAACTTGATAAATTTGTTTTTTCATATTAACAAATATAGTATATAATAATTAATTCTAGAGAATAGATCCTGAACCAAAAGAGAATGAGAATATCCTACCAACATTTTATAGTTGGTTGTCAATCCCTTTTGAGTGTTAATTATCATTCTGTCGAATGAGTCCTTTCACCTTCAAGTCCTAATTTGTCACCGATGACAATTAGTCTGGGTACTACTTTAACGAGATAATCGGCTCTCGTGATTGTCTTACGGCTTTACCCTTTATGCTACCGTTGCGCTGTGCAATCATCCCTTTGTAACGCATATTCCTTTTAACCAAACGTATTTACACCGCCATTAAAAGAAAATTCCCCAATCATTATAACTTTGTTGAGAGTTAAAATGAAAGGGGAAATATTTCAATACTCTCAACGTCATAAAAATATAATGAAATATAATAAGTTTGCTTAATACTTATTAACGATTCTTCAACAGCCCAAACCACCATAACGGAAAGGTTAGAGATGTGAATAGCATTCCAACTATGTTATCAGTTGTGAAACGAATGGAGTGATAACGCATTAGCGTCAGGAAGAACCCAATATGTAGTAATACGGTCGTTAAATACGACATAAAAAAGAAATGTAGCAGGCTCATTCAGTTCTTCGTTTTCTTCCACGTTTTTTGGGTTGTGGTTGTTCAACTTCATTTGTATCTAATAACAACTCCGAATTTTCGCGCTTTAATTGGTGCGTTAATTCATCAACTATCTTGGTCACACATCCAATACAATGGCGCAACTTAATAGGCTTTGTGTCTCCATTGATAATGGCTTTTAACTTACCTAATATGGATCTTTGCTCACCTGTAACTACTCCCGACTTTTTAATGGTTGCAATTAGTTCTTTTGCCTCTTCGATAGTGTCATTATCCGTTTGCGCTGTCCAAAGTTTAGCAGGGCATTCTTGAAGTGCCATCCGAGCCTTGACATCCATAAAACATCCGCAAGGTTTGAACTTAACTCCGTTCATCTCCTGCCATTCGTTAAATGGATTTAATTTAGACAATGCAGTACCACATGTGCGGGTTGTGTGATTAAAAATCGGACAGGCTTTACAAATGCTCATCCGATATTCGAACATTTCTTTATTCGTCATACTTAATACATTTTTTTATTTCTTCTTTGGCACGTTTGACCGTGTCGTATAAATAAGATACTGGTATTCCTGTCTCATTTGACAATTCGCGGTAACTAAAACCATTCATAACGTATAAATTAAATACCTCACGTTCAAAGAATGGTAATCGGCTCATTAAAATATCAAGTTGCTCATTGGTCAATCGTGAACCTATCCACGTTTCGCGGTTGTTGTTTAGTTCAACTTCAAATTGATGCGGTTCTAAATCAGTCCAATTAGCTTGAAAGTCACCAATTAACTTCTTGTATCGTGTACGTGGTCGGATGTATTCCCATTTGAGCGAACAAATAACGTAGGAATCAATATCGTTAATCTTGGATGTGTCGGTTTCAAGGATGTTCAATAGTGTACTATGTAACAACTCATCCCCCTCGAACTGTGATGCGGTGATATTCCTCGCAAAAATGCGGTATTTGTTATATTGTTCCTGCGAAATAACCATCTATAATCTTTTGCGCCTCATCGAAACCTTTACATATAGACGCATAATAACCCCTTTTGTTTAGTTGTTTGATCCATTCCTTTTGTTCCTTACTCACTACGCCTTTCTCGGTCTTTAATTCGATAAATAAACCATGATACTTTTCGTTTGGTTCGCAGATTTGAAGGTCAGGAAAGCCTTTAACGTACCCAGTCGCCTTCATTTTGATAGCTTGTTTCATCGATGTAAACATTCCACCTGCTGAAGCGCAGTAAATAGCAGTAGGATAAACCATTTTTAGGTACTGAATAACCGCAATCTGCACTCCTGCCTCACCCGAATAGGGTTTTTTAGCACGTGGTTTTAATGAATTAACTATCTTTTGCTTCATAAATCGATATAAAAGTAGATTTTTTCATCTTTGGAAAGTATTGTAAAATAAAGGAAAACTAAAAATATTTTATTTTTAACAAAAAAAAGCTTTAGAATTAAAAAAAACAGTTATATATTTGTCACATCAAACTTAAAAACAAAGAACAAATGAAAAATTCAATTACATTAAATGGTTTATCTGAATCAATAGCTTCTTGCGAAGCATATGGTTTATCTAATTGTTTTAAAGCTTATGCTGATTATTGTAGAGGTGAGTATATAATGGAAATTGGTTTTAATCCAAATTCTGGTTATACTTATATAGCATTGGAAAATGGTGTTTCTATATGTTCAATGTTAGGTCGAGAAGTAGAATATATAACTATTTCTTTTATGGATGGTGAAGAAAATTTCTTCAAATCATATGAAGAAGCATTAAATTCGTAATTAATAAACAACTTAAAAACAACAAATATGTATCAAGTAATCATTCACGAATCAGGAACTCAAGCAAAAGTATTTGACTTCCCAACTTTAGAACTTGCTAATCAAGCGGTAGAACATCACGCAAATGAAATGAGCCTAACCTGTAACGAGGATCAAGATGGCTTTGCTTATGCTTACGATTTGGAAGTACCCGCTACTTCACCTTTTAGAAGTGAAATTTATATCTTTGAAATTGCTTAATTATGGAAAGGAACGAAAAATATTGGATTGTAGAATTGACAGGTGAGCAATTAGCAATCTTACAAAGAGCAGCAGTTGAGTATTGTGAAGGATATAGAGGAAGTGTATTTTCCAAAGAATCTTTAAAAGAAACTTTTGAATTAGTATATTTCCCTAAACACCGCGCACTATGAAACTGAACTTAACTTACCCTAAAAGATTTGTATGTGTACAATCTTCAAGTTATCCAAGCGAACAACTTGATTATAATACACTGGCTCAACACATCGCGAATAGTGTACCGCGTAGCCCACTTGAAAGAATGGAAGACCTATTAACCGAAAGAACCTACCAAAAATGAGAGAGTACGTACCTTGCGAGAATTGTGGAACAATGGTTCACAATGAATATCAAAAACCAGTATGGACTTCAATACAAGATTGTGAGGGATGGTGTGAGAACTGCAATAATACACATACCGCACCGCACCCAATCCATACAGACGAAAGATGGGCGATAGGATCAACAGACACCGAAAACAATTTAACAATTAAATAAATAAAAAGATGGCTACATCAAAAATCACACACGTGCAAGGCGCGGGAACTTGGAACGACATGTTTAAGTTCGAAGTTACAATGGAAAACGGAGACACAGGAACGGTCTTCAGCAAATCACAACAGCCACTCTTCGCGGTTGGTGACTCAAAGAGTTACGAGATAACCCCAAGTGGTAGAGGTCACAAGATTAAGTGGGTACAGGAACAGCGTTCATTTACTCCGAGTTCCACAGGTGGGAACTACCAAGCGAATAACTCAAAGGACAAAGAGGAATCAATAGCACGTGCAGTAGCATTGAAGGC
>JACCDJ010106572.1_pt1 | contig 11842 bp, 11 predicted proteins | sample 7444481 | NCBI WGS metagenome assembly JACCDJ01 (sample SAMN15323435, study PRJNA562643) | freshwater metagenome | isolation source: river surface water | place: USA:Blue River Watershed | collected 2017-08-15 | reverse complement strand
AGTATCGCCTTGGCGCTCGCGATGCTTGGCATCTCACTTTTCATTTGGTTCCGCTTCGAATGGCAGTTTGGTGTAGGTGCCCTTATCACCCTCTTCCATGACGTTGTTCTGACCTTCGGCTTTTTCGCGTTAACTCGCTTGACTTTTGATCTGAACGTCGTGGCCGCGATCCTCACGATTATCGGATATTCGCTTAATGATACGATCGTGATTTATGATCGCATTCGTGAAAATCTTCGTAAATACCGCAAGATGGAGATTGAGCCTCTGCTCAACCTCTCGGTGAATGAGACTTTGTCTCGTACAGTTACCACGTCCTTGTCGCTGGCATTAACGCTTGGGATCTTACTGCTAATTGGTCCTGACACCATTTTCGGCTTCACGGCTTCGATGTTGCTGGGGATTGTGATCGGGACGTTTTCCTCCTTCTACATTTCGGCGCCCGTGTTGATCTGGCTGAATGTTAATCCGGACAGTTTTGTTCAAATCGAAACCGCAAATCCCGGTGCAGAGCGGATTGGCGAGTCATTTCCCGGTCAAAAGTAGTAAATGGTCTCGCAACTCTGCGGCGTTGCGAGACCAACTAAAGCGTTCCGCGACCTCCCGGCACGCTTGAGGAGAGGGGGGATTTTCAAGGGTTTCGCAAATCGCTTGCGCAAATGCTGAGGGAGATCGAGAGGCTATGCGCCCTGCTTGACGATCTTGAAGCACCTCCGCGGCACCTCCTGAGGAAGAAATGACGATAGGTGTCCCGCAGGATAGCGCCTCTAGCCAGGCATTGGCCAGCCCCTCAGAAATCGACGGCAGGGCCATGACATCCGCCGCTCCCAGCCAAAGCCCGACTTGCTCATGGTCGAGAGCGCCGGTTAGGCGCACCCGATCAGCGATTTGAAGATGGCGTGCCTGCGCTTCGAGAACTGCTCGGTCTGGACCGTCGCCAATCAACACCAGTTGCGCGTCAGGGATGTTCTGGAGAGCGGCAAGAAGCAGTCTTTGGCCCTTTCGGGGGATGAGCGCACCAACACAGACGATTAGTTTTCCCGACACGCCTAGCGCGGTCTTCAGACTGCTTCGTTGTCGGACTGGGAAAGCATCCAGATCAACCCCAGTATAATGAACCATTATCCGGTCTCTCTGCATGCCCAAGGTCACCATATCGCCACGCAGAGCCTCCGAAACGCACAACAGGCCGTTCGCCGCCTTTCCAGCCTCCAAAACTTGTCGAGCTGTTGCCCTTTTCCTGCCCCAATAATGGATATCGGAACCCCGAGCTTTAATTGAAACAGGGATGCTCAGTGCGTCTCCGATGGCGACAGCGGCAGGCCCATCGGGGAAAAAATACTGGGCTGCGAGGACATCAAATGGCTGATCTTTATGGATTTTGCTAACAACCGGCGTCACCGCTTGGGCAAGCGCTGTTGCCGAAAACCTTCCCCCAGTAAGTGGCCAAGGGTTGAAGCGGGGGCGGACGACGTCCAACCCCTCCCAAACCTCATGCGCCGGGATCCCACGGCGCCCAGCGTAGCGAGGATGACGGCTCAAAGGAAAAGGTGGCATGGGCAACGGTGCTACAACCCTTAGGTCTATTTCTGGTAGCGCTGCCAAAGCTTGAGCCTGGCGCACAACAAAGGGCGCGAGGAAAGGTCGTGAGGCATCCGGAAATAAGGTGCTGAGCATCAAGACACGCAGTCTAGGCGTCAGAAAATCGTGCATGCTGCAGGAATAATCTAAAAGCGTGAACGAAAGCCTATCTCCGCGCTTGGCGGGACGGGCAGGTCGGGTTAAGACGTTGCCATGTCGATTTCTCGTCTTCGGGCAGTTGCTGTCCTTTCCGCCTTGATTGTTGCTCTGCCATTGGCCGGCTGCGCCGGCAATCGGAGCCGGAGCAAAGCTGATACGTCTTATGTCGCGCGTGACGTTGCGACCCTCTACAATGCTGCAAAAGCGCGGCTTGACCGGGGGCAATACAAGCTCGCCGCGGCCCTTTTCGACGAAGTAGAGCGTCAGCACCCTTATTCCGTCTGGGCGCGTCGGGCGCAGTTGATGAGCGCCTTCTCCTATTACCTTGCGCGCGAGTATACCGAATCGACCAGTTCGGCTCAGCGATTCTTGTCGATTCATCCTGGCAATCGTGATGCGCCATACGCATATTACCTTATCGCGCTGAATTATTATGAGCAGATTTCGGATGTCACCCGCGATCAGAAGATTACGCAGCAAGCCCTTGATGCTTTTGGCGAATTAACCCGACGCTATCCCAATTCGCGCTATGCGGCCGATGGTCGGCTTAAGCTTGACCTAATTCGTGACCATCTTGCTGGCAAAGAAATGGAGATCGGTCGATTCTATCAGCGACGTGGCCAATGGCTTGCCAGTGTCGTTCGTTTCCGAAAGGTCATCGACCAATATCAGACGACGAGCCATGCGCCCGAGGCTTTGATGCGCCTGACGGAAAGCTATCTTGCGCTGGGCGTTCCAGAGGAGGCGATGAAGTCAGCCGCTGTTCTCGGGCGCAATTACCCACAGTCCGAATGGTATAAGCGCACGTTTGACTTGATGCAGAAGCACGCGCCCAAGGCGTGACTCTTACTTGATGCTAACGTCTCTTTCGATCCGCGACGTCGTGTTGATCGAGGCGCTCGACCTCGAATTTGATCACGGCCTTGGCGTGCTGACTGGCGAAACGGGGGCTGGTAAATCTATCCTTCTCGATGCTCTGGGGCTTGCACTAGGAGATCGAGCGGACAGCGGTCTTGTGCGGCAAGGCTGCACCCAGGCGAGCGTGTCCGCGGGCTTTTCTGCCCCTGACGCCGCTTACAATTTGATGCGTGCCAATGACCTGGATGTTTGTGTCGGGGAAGAACTGATCGTGCGGCGCACGGTGAAAGCCGATGGCGGTAGCCGTGCCTTTGTGAACGATCAGCCCGTATCTGCCACGCTATTGCGTGAACTTGGCGCGGTTCTGGTTGAAATTCACGGTCAGCATGATGATCGCGGGCTGATAAATCCAAGTGGTCACCGCGAATTGCTTGATACCTTTGCCCGCGTTGATGCTGCTTCTCTCTCAGCGGCCTACACTGCGTGGCGGTCATCCGAAGCGGCGCTTGAAGCAGCCCGTCAGGCACTAGCTGATATGGAGCGGGATCGCGAATGGCTGGAACATGCTGTTGCAGAGCTCACTGCCTTTGCGCCTCAACCAGGCGAGGAAGCGGAATTGGCAGATCGTCGCGCGATGATGCAGCGGGGCGAGAAGATCGCTGCAGAATTGGCGGCAATCACGGCGCTGGTTGAGGGAGCCGATGGCGGTTTGTCCCAATTGCGGCAGGCCGCACGCATATTAGACAGGATTTCGGGTGACCACCCAGCGCTTATCGAGGCTTTGGAGGCTATTGATCGGGCGATCATCGAGGGCAATTTGGCGGATGCCAAGCTTCAAGAAGCAGCGCTTGCGCTAAGTTTTGATCCGGCTGTCCTTGAAGCAGACGAAGCGCGTCTCTTTGATCTGCGCGCCCTTGCGCGCAAGCATCGTGTCTTACCCGATGAACTTGCCGCCCTAGCTGAAGAGTTGTCGTCCCGTTTGTTGGCAATGACAGCAGGTGGGGAGGGAATCGCCCGTCTGGAAAGGGAATTAGCTGCCGCTCGGCGTGCCTATGAGGAGTTGGCTCAAGCAATTAGTGCGCAGCGAATGGCCGCTGCATCTCGGCTGGATGCCGCTGTTCAGGCTGAACTGGCGCCGCTCAAGCTCGATTCCGCCTGTTTTCGGACTTTGATAGAGCCGCTGACGGACGCACAATGGGGTCCTTTCGGCATGGACCGGGTAGAGTTTCTTGTGTCAACGAACCCAGGTGCTCCATTTGCGCCTCTCATTAAGATCGCCTCGGGGGGCGAATTGTCCCGCTTCATCCTCGCGCTCAAGGTCGCGCTCGCGGAAGAAGGCGCTGCTGGCACCATGATTTTTGATGAAATTGATCGCGGCGTAGGGGGCGCTGTTGCATCTGCCATCGGCGAACGGCTCGCCCGGCTAGCCGAACGCACCCAACTACTCGTGGTGACCCATAGTCCTCAGGTCGCGGCGCGTGGAGCGACCCATCTTTTGATTGCTAAGGCGTCAGAGGGCACGGTGACCCGGACCAGTGTTCGTCAGCTTGATGCAGGGGAGCGGCGTGAGGAAATCGCCCGTATGTTGTCTGGCACGCATGTCACTGATGAGGCTCGCGCGCAGGCCGAGCGGTTGCTGGAGAGAGCGTGAGCAGCCTTTTCGACATGTCTGAAGCTGAGGCCGCTAATCGGCTGATGCGGCTAGCGCGCGAGATTGCGAGGCACAACCGGCTTTATCACGCCCTCGATACGCCTGAGATCTCAGACGCTGACTATGATGCGCTCGTTCGGGAGAATAACGCGCTCGAAGCTCGGTTCCCAAACCTTATTCGCCTCGATAGTCCAAACAGTTCTGTTGGGGCGGCACCGGCCGCTCATCTATCCAAAATCACCCATGCCCGGCCAATGTTGAGCCTCGAAAATGCGTTCTCGGACGAGGACGTTGTGGAATTTGTTGCGCGTGTCCGCCGCTTCCTCAACTTATCAGAGAGTGAGGTGGTCACACTTACGGCAGAACCCAAGATTGATGGTCTCTCTTGTTCGCTCCGTTATGAACGGGGGCAGTTGGTTTTGGCCGCAACCCGAGGGGATGGCGCAGTGGGCGAGGATGTTACCGCCAATGTCCGCACCATCGCCGACATTCCCCAAAAGATCGCAGGTGATACGCCGGAAGTCTTCGAGGTTAGAGGCGAAGTCTATATGGCGAAACAGGACTTTGTAGCCCTGAATAACCGGATGTCATTGGAGGGGGGGAAGCTATTCGCTAATCCACGCAATGCTGCCGCGGGCTCTCTGCGTCAGAAAGACCCTTCGATCACCGCGGCCCGGCCCTTACGCTTTCTTGCGCACGGCTGGGGCGAGGCGTCTGCGCAGCTTGGTGGAACCCAGTTCGACGTGATAAAGGCTATTGAGAGCTGGGGAATTCCGGTCGATCCTCGTTTTGTACGGCTTAAAAGCACGGCGGATGTCTTGGCCCATTACCGCGCGATCGAGGCACTACGGGCGGACTTGCCCTTTGATATTGACGGTGTGGTCTACAAAGTTGATCGGCTTGATTGGCAAGCCCGGTTAGGCTTTGTCGCCAAGGCACCGCGTTGGGCGATTGCTCATAAATTTCCTGCTGAACAGGCAGAGACGACGCTCGAAGCGATCGACATTCAGGTAGGCCGTACAGGCAAGCTGACACCTGTCGGTCGGCTCACGCCCGTCACAGTGGGAGGAGTTGTTGTCTCTAACGTAACGCTTCACAATCGCGACGAGATTGCGCGGCTTGGCGTCCGACCGGGGGATCGAGTTGTTGTCCAGCGGGCTGGTGATGTCATTCCACAGATCGTTGATAATTTGACGCGTGACGAGGATCGACCCGTGTATGCGTTTCCCGATCATTGTCCCGAATGTGCCTCGGAAGCTGTGGCGGAGGAAGGTGAAGTCGATGTTCGCTGCACCGGCGGACTGATCTGTCCTGCACAGCGGGTAGAACGTCTGAAGCACTTCGTCAGCCGCGGTGCGCTTGATATTGAGGGATTAGGCGAAAAGACAATCATCGAGTTTTTTGAGCTCGGTTGGCTCCATAGTCCTGCCGACATCTTTCGGTTGAAACAGCGCCGCAGCGAGATTGTGGGCCGTGAAGGCTGGCAGGATAAGTCTGTGGACAACCTGTTGACAGCCATTGAGGCGAAGCGCGCGCCAGATCCGGCACGGCTCATTTTTGCGTTGGGCATTCGCCATGTGGGCGCAGTGACCGCTAAAGATTTGCTGAAGGCGTTTGGAACTGTCGAGGCAGTCCGCGCGGCAGCAGTTGGGCCAGAGCCAATGACGGTGCTGACGCAGGTCGAAGGCATAGGACCCGTTGTTGCAGAGGCCTTAGTCGAGTTCTTCCATGAGCCGCATAATCAAGTGGTTTGGGATGATCTGATGGATGAAATTTCTCCGCCGGCATTTGTCTCAAATATACGGGAATCAGCGGTTTCTGGAAAGATAATTGTCTTTACTGGCAGCCTTGAGACGATGAGCCGCGATGAAGCAAAGTCGCAAGCCGAATCGCTTGGTGCCAAAACAGCGGGCTCGGTGTCTGCCAAGACAGATCTTGTCGTTGCGGGCCCAGGTGCAGGTTCCAAGCTTAAAAAGGCACAAGAACTCGGCATCGAGGTGATTGACGAAGCAGGGTGGGCGGCCATTGTGGCTGCGTCTGCCGCTTGACCATCCTCATGCCGCTCGTCAAAGCAGGCAAATGACAGAAGAAACAGACCTTTCCTCGCTGACCTTTGAAGACGCGTTGAAGCGGCTTGAACAGATTGTCGCCCGGCTTGAGTCGGGGGAGGCGGCGCTCGACGAGTCCATTACCCTCTACACCCAAGGTGAAGCACTCCGGGCGCAGTGCGAGGCGAGGTTAAAAGATGCGCAGGCACGCATTGAAAAGATCACGCTGGGGGCGGATGGTGCGCCTTCAGGTATGACGACTTTCGAAGCAGGCTGATCCGATTATGGGTGGGGGCGATATCTTGAAAACAGCGCTGGAAGAGATCGCGGTCGATATGGACCGTGCCTTCGAGTTTTTGCTAGCTGTCCCCAACGATGGCCGCGCCCGTCTTTATGAGGCGATGCGCCACGCTGCAATTGGCGGAGGAAAGCGGCTTCGGCCGCTGCTCGTCATGGCGTCAGCCAGCCTGTTCAACGTTAGTCGGGAAGCCGCGCTGCGGGTTGGCACCGCCATTGAATGCATTCACGTCTATTCGTTGGTGCATGACGATATGCCGTGCATGGATGATGATGATCTGCGTCGGGGCAAGCCGACAGTGCACAAGGCTTTTGATGAGGCAACGGCGGTGTTGGCCGGAGATTCACTCCACGCCCTTGCGTTTGAGATTTTGGCCGATGAAGCCACCCATGCAGATCCTTTCGTTCGGGCCGAACTGGTGATGGAACTGGCTCGCGCCTCAGGTCCAGCAGGCATGGCTGGCGGCCAGATGATGGATTTAATGGCGGCAGGTAGCGTTTTCGATATCGCAACGGTTACCCGCTTGCAGCAATTGAAGACAGGCGCGCTGATCGCTTTTTGTCTTGAGGCGGGTGCGATATTGGGCCGCGTTCCGCCGGAAGGTCGGCAAAGCCTGCGTGGCTATGCGCGTGATGTGGGGTTGGCCTTTCAGATTGCTGACGACGTGTTGGATGCAGAAGGTGATGCTGCCTTGGCAGGAAAAGCGCTGCAAAAGGATGCGGATGCCGGCAAAGCGACTTTCCTGTCGTTGCTGGGCATCGATCGCGCCAAGGCGCAGATGCACATGCTGGTCGAGCAAGCGATTGCCCATCTTAATGGTTTTGGCAAAGAAGCAGATCTGCTGCGGGCCATTGCCCGTTATACGGTGGAGAGGGATCGGTAATGGCGGAACGCATTGGCGTCTATCCGGGGACGTTCGATCCCATCACCCTTGGTCATATGGATATCATTCGCCGCGGCGCGAAGCTGGTAGATCGGTTGATCGTTGGCGTCACGACCAATGCGAGCAAATCGCCCATGTTCTCGGACGATGAGCGGATCGCGATGGTAAAACGTGAAGTGGCGACCATCGGCGCAGGCATTGAGGTCGTGGGCTTTGACTCGTTGTTGATGGACTTTGCTGAGGCGCAGGGGGCCTCTATCATAGTTCGCGGCCTACGGGCCGTTGCGGACTTCGAATATGAATATCAGATGGCTGGCATGAACCAGCAGTTGAACGACCGGATTGAGACGGTTTTTCTGATGGCCGATGTGTCGCTACAACCCATTGCATCCCGGCTGGTGAAGGAAATCGCGATTTATGGCGGGGCGATCAGCAAGTTCGTGACCGCCAGTGTCGAAGCCGATGTGCAGGCCCGAATTGACAAGATAGGACGGCGCGGAAGCTAAACCGTTCATCCCCGGCTAAGCCAGCTTTGCTCAAAGGGCAGGGTAGATATGAGGTGTAGAGTGAAGACATTAATTGCTGCTGCCGCGATGGTTCTGGGGCTGTCCAGTGCGGCATTCGCCGCTGAGACCCAAGCTGCGGCCCAGCCTATGGGCAATGCGCCTGCAGCATTAGACCCTGAAAATATTCTTGATCTTCAGCTTTCTACGGGTGGGCCAGTGCGCATTCTCCTGCGTCCGGACAAGGCACCCAGCCATGTAGCACGGATCAAACAACTCACCCGCGCGGGCTTTTACGATGGCATCATCTTTCACCGCGTGATTGATGGCTTTATGGCGCAGACCGGTGATCCGTTGGGCACGGGGCAGGGCGCCTCTCCGTTGCCGGATCTGAAAGCAGAATTTAATGATCTGCCGCACCTGCGGGGTATGCTCTCAATGGCTCGGGCAGATAATCCGGACAGCGCGAACAGCCAGTTTTTCATCGTTTTTCAGCCTGTTATGCGCCTGGATGGCAAGTATACAGTTCTTGGCCGCGTCATTTCTGGCATGAATTTTGTCGACGCCGTTGAGCGGGGAGAGCCGCCAGCCAATCCATCGCGCATCGTAAAGGCGTGGATTGAGGCGGATGGGCCGAATGCCGCGCCCGTGCCGCTGCCTCAGATTGCCACGCCTGCGCCAGAAGCTGCCGCAACACCAACCAACTAATGCGCGTTGACCTTTTCGATTTTGAGCTGCCGCAGGAAAACATCGCCCTGCGGCCAGCCTCCCCGCGAGATAGCGCGCGACTGCTTGCTGTAATGGGGGGAGCGATTGCCGATCATATCGTGCGCGATTTGCCCAGCCTGCTCAACCCCGGCGATTGCCTTGTCTTCAACGATACCCGCGTCATTCCCGCCCAGTTGGAAGGCCGGCGGGGCGAGGCAAAGATTGGCGCGACACTCCATAAGCGGGAAGGCTTGCGAGAATGGCGCGCCTTTGTCCGCAATGCGAAGCGGGTGAAGCTTGGCGATCAGATCGTCTTTGGCGGCGGCGTGACGGCGATTGCGCAAGACCGTGGGTCGGATGGCAGCCTGCTTCTCCATTTCGAAGGGGAGGAGCCGGTCGAAATCCTGTTGGAACGCGCCGGCACCATGCCGCTCCCGCCCTATATCGCGGCGCGCCGCCCGGTCGATGAACGCGATCAGGAAGATTATCAAACGATGTTCGCGCGCGAAAAAGGAGCGGTCGCGGCCCCCACCGCCGCGCTGCATTTCACGCCTGAGCTGATGGCCGCGCTCGCTGCGCGAGGTGTGGGGCATGAAACCTTAACGCTCCATGTCGGGGCGGGCACCTTCTTGCCCGTGAAGGCAGACGACACCAATGACCACCAGATGCATGCCGAATGGGGCCGTATTGACGCGGCCACCGCCGACCGCCTGAACGCCGTCCGCGCGCAAGGTGGCCGTATTATCGCCGTTGGGACGACTTCACTCCGCCTCCTCGAAAGCGCCGCGACCGAAGACAAGGTCATCCGCCCTTTTGAAGGCGATACCAGTATTTTCATCACCCCGGGCTACCGCTTCAAGGCAATTGATGGGCTGATGACCAACTTCCATCTGCCCAAATCCACCCTATTCATGCTGGTGAGCGCACTGATGGGGCTGGAGACGATGCAGGCCGTCTACGCCCATGCGATTGGGCAGGGGTATCGGTTTTATAGCTATGGGGATTCGAGTTTGTTGGTGCCTTGAAGAGCGGACCCAAGTCGGTTCTGGCATAACCGTTCTGATATTCATGGTTTCTCTGAGAGAGTTCAGAGGCTTAAGCGGGCTTGGGGGAAATACATTGAGACGGGGGTATCAATTTCATTGCCCGCCTCTAGGGCCCGCCGAGCTTGGCTTGCAATTTCCGACTTATAAATTTCCACATTTGGCAAAAGTGTATAAATATCTCGGTTGTCGATAATCACGGTGCGCATCTGATGGACGTCGAAGGGAATTGGGTCTCCATGCCTAATGATTTGCACAATAGGCAACCGAACCGCGTGCCTCAATGCTAATTCATAAAATACATTGGCATTTGAGAAGGATAGGTCAGCGATTACTAGTCTAGACCGGAAGAGATGTTCCATAATCTGTTTAGTTATCATACCTGGCTTGTCGATTTGGTCGGCTCGAGTTACCTTCAAACCAACTGTTTGAACGGCAGGTTCGACAATACTTGCCAGGAAAAGATTTGAGTGTTTGCGTTCGTCCGATTCATCTGATCCTATCGCAGTTATGTAGAAACAAGTATTTTCATAAACTGCTTGTTCTTGGGTCATTAGGTTTTGACCGCTAGTAGCGCTTGGTGTCGCTATTTGGCCCGCTTGTGAATAAGATGCACCTGGTAAAGTGTCGAGTAGATGGTCGACAGTAATGACACGATCTGCGCCAGGCAAATTCTGCAGAAGGCCTACTGACTTGAGATTTACAATGAAGGTATCGACAGCTTCTTCCAAATGATCGGCATTAACTCCCGCCGCATTCATTGAGTCGATTAATGTAGCTCTTGGGGGGAGTTTCGCATTTGTAAATTTGTCGTACAGCGCTTGAAAGGGGGGGATGTCCAAAATCGAGAGTTTTGCTTGGATTCGAGCAATTTCCCGCGGACTTGTGTTGTCATCGCAGACCTTCTTTCCCTCGGACGTCAGTTCGAGCTGCTCGCTAGCATAACTACCTTTGACCAATCCATATTTGCTTGCGTTGGTAATTAACATACGGCTTGTCCCGCTGTCCGGAGTCCGTTGCAAGTGGTCGAAAAGAGTAAGGCGTCTTACGGGCGTACCGCTGCCTAAGTCGTATATATCTTTTGCGAATGACAGCGCTTCTTCGAAGGGGCCAGCTGGAAAGGGTCGGCTCGCCCTAGCTCTCTTCTGTTTGCCTTGTTTGGATGAAGGCGAAGGGGTCGACAGATTCTCCGTTGTTTCGCGAGGGGAGCGTTGCTTACGGGTTTTTTTCTCAATCTTCGCAGCGGCTTGCGGAGTACTTTCATCAATTGTCATGAGGGTTGTTCCACTAATTAAACACAGCATATGTTATAGTAAAATATATATATCCATCAATGTTGAAATTTGTGGCGCAACTCTGATGACTGATATAGCTTTAAGTCTTTGAGAATATTCCCATTGCTGTCTTCCGATATCGCGAAATTCGCTAAGATGGCCGATCATCATTTGATTGACTGCGGCCACTTCTCGTCTCTCCCCTTGCCCAACCCCCGCAAATAAGCTCTCCTCCTTCCACCCGCATCAAGACGGGTGGGAGAGGGATATGTCGGATCAGAATTCGGGTGCTGTGCCCCCGCCTTCGCCAGTGGCGGGCTTGGGGATTGTGGTCGTGGTCGCCATCGCGATTGTCGCTTGGGCGGTGATTGGCGGGCGGTTGTTTCAGGAAACATCGCTGTTCGGCGGGTTTCTGATGCTCTGGCATTATGCAAATCTTGAGTCGCTGGACATTAAGCGTTTGCCGCAGGCGCTGGTGGGCGCGGTGGTGGGCATTGTGCTATCCTGGCAGGTCGTCTGGCTGACCCAGCATATGGGGCCGCAGGGCACGCTGATCGGGCTGCTCATCATGCTGGCGGGGATTTATCTGCAGGTCATTGCGGTGTTGCCGATGTTCTTCAACGCGGCAGCGATGCTGTATCTCACCGTAGCGGCAGCGCCCTTAGTCCAACTGAAGGTCGATTTCGTTGATCTGACACTGGCGACGGTTGCGGGCGGGCTGTTCTTTGCGGGCTTTGTTGAATGCCTCAAATGGATTGCCGCGAAGGTGATGCCACAGGCGGCGTCTCCGGCGGAATAAGGTTCGCGTGTTTTACGCATTCCGTCTGTCCTGAGCT
>JACCDJ010519317.1_pt1 | contig 11844 bp, 7 predicted proteins | sample 7444481 | NCBI WGS metagenome assembly JACCDJ01 (sample SAMN15323435, study PRJNA562643) | freshwater metagenome | isolation source: river surface water | place: USA:Blue River Watershed | collected 2017-08-15 | reverse complement strand
CGGAAATTCTGTTGACATCAAAAAATGTTTAGAACATCCTTTGCGCGTGCATGTTACTGCTCCTGGAGGAGGTCAACCTGTTTTCAACAGGATTTCATTCTGACTTCATCCACAAATCATCCATGATCCATGGCACGATATAAAGGCCAAAATAAATTCCAGGAGGGCATAAGCTTAGTGGAGAGGAAAAAGCAGCAACAACAAAGACAGAATCAGTCGTCACACCAATCCGTTCAAGGCCAACAGCCACCAAGTCAACTAATGGTGGCGACAAGAAATAAGGGAGAGATATCATCTCCTGCAACATCACCATCTCGGAAGAAGAAGAGCAGCAAGAAGGAGGAGGAGGCCTTGCCTAACAAGAAGGACGCCTCGCCAAAGGACGCCTCACCTTTGAAGACATCACTCCCTCCAACACCTGTTGCAGAATTGCAAGATGGCAATGCCGGCACTGCCGGCACTGCCACTGGCGCTGCCACTGGCGCTGGCGCTGTCACTGGCACTGGCGCTGATGAAAAGCCCTCAGCTGATGCAGGGTCGCAAGAAGATGTCCATGGCACTGGCTCACAAGACGCCAGCGCCAGCGGAAGAGAGGATGGATCTGGGCAAAAAGACGACACCGATGCACCACAGGAAAGCCAAGAACATGTCCCCCAAGAAAGCGTTGAATTGAAACAGCCTGCACTGCCTGTCCGTAAAGAAAACGTTGAAACCAAATCTGATCAAAAGCCTGAACTGCCTGCCCCTGAAGAACACGATGAAGCTGCACTCACTCCACCGGCCCCTGCAAAGCCTGCCCCTGAAGAAAAAAACGTTGAAGCTGCAGCACCTGCCCCTGATGTGGCTGTTCCTGACAAAGAAAACGTTGAAGATACACCTGAAGAAAACGTTGAAGCTGCAGCACCTGCCCCTAGTGTGGCTGTTCCTGAAAAAGAAAACGTTGAAGATAAATCCGATTCTTCTGAGTCTTCTCAATTACCTGAACACCTCGAATGGCCGGAAGTCCAACCAAATGGGTTTTACCCCTTTGGAGAGGAAGAAAAATTTGGTCTTGAGCCTCATCGTGCTTTTGAACAGTTCGATCTCTTGGTGAAGAATGGAACAGAAAAAGATAATGAACAACCTGAAGCCGCAGCATTTGTAGATGGTTTTTGTCACTGCCTGAAGATCTGTCATCTCCATGAACAAGATCCAAAAGTTTGCTGCATCCCAAAAGTCAGTGATCTACACAAGAGGGCACCCTGGTTTACCCCTCCTTGGGCCGATGGCCTCGTAGACGTCTTTTCCAACGAGATTTCAGGAAACATTTTGTTCTATGACAAGGATAACGACTGCATGGGTGCAATTCCATCAGGTAAACCAGGAAAAGTGACCGTCAACAAGAATGCTGATGAACCAGGACAGGAAGGCTACTTTTTTAACGTTGATAACACTCTTGTGAATGAGAAGTCTTACCAAGGTAGTGACAAGCTAGAGATTGGAGTGATTGGGCCTCGTTATCTCATGCTGGATGGCCCAGTCAAGATCGAAAAACTGTCTGGCAAGATCAAGCAATTCAACGTAAATCGCGAAGCTGACTGCAATCTTGTCAACTGGTATCATTTCTTCAAGCTTGTTGCAATTGTGTTTGACAGTGACTATAATCGGTTCTTCAACGGAATTCATGACAAACTCATCGAGTGGATTGCAAGGATTCACAAGAAGGAAGAGTGGTCTCAAGAGCCTTATGCAAACCCTGATTTTTCATCCTGGAAGAATGCCATCTGTGAACAATTGCACACTCTGATCAGTAAAATTGAAACCTATCTTGCCCACAGGTACAAGTGCATTATTGTAGAGGAATTTCGCATCATGGCTTGCATCAATGACAAGATTCATGATTTGGGAGGGTGGGTTGGACAATACTATGAACTTGACAAGGATTACCGCGGTTCCCATCCTCTCACCTCTGGACCCGAATCCAACGATCCAAAAGTCGTTGAAAATAAGATATCCGCGGCTAGAGTAACTTGTTCTTGGATTCATAGAATTGTCACCCAGGATGGTATTGAATTTGTACCAAGTGCTAAATCCAGACAATGTTATCAGCTTGCCATGGAACGTGGTAAGTCTGGCATTTCAACGTTTTTCTATCAACGTTCTCAACGCTTACTTGGAAATTTTTATCCATCTGGCATTACAATGTTTCATCGTTGACATTTTTTCAATGTCACTCCCAGTTCAACGTTTTTTCATGGACGCGAATTCTGCACAGCAACCTAAACAGAAAAAACCTTCAAAGATTAAAGCCAGGGCCCTTCCTGTCAAAAAAAACAATCCCAAGGCATCTCAAGAAGATTCTGATGAAGAGTACTATCCATCATCCGAGGCAGCAGTAGACGACGAAGGCTGGCAGTTTTACGATTCAAAAGTGTGGGACAACAAGAACAATGCTTACGACACTGACTGTGATGTGCAGCCTGAGGCCTTGCGTGACCTTATTGGTTCTGCCCAGAAGCGTGGACTTTTTGATTTTGCCCCCAAGAAGAAGGCACAAAGCCCTGCCCAGAAGAAGAAGGCTAGAAGGTTTATTGGGGATGAGTTGGAAACTCCAAGCCCTGTTCGCAAGAAGGCTAGAAAAACGTCGAATTTTTCTCACATGGATGAAAGAAAGCCTGCTGCTATCAAGAAGGAGCCTGCAAAAACGTCGAAATCTTCCCACATAGATGAAAGAAAGCCAGCCGCTATCAAGAAGGCAACTGGAAAAACGTCGAAAACTTCTCACGTGGATGAAAGGAAGCCTGCTGCTAAAAAGGCATCAAGTGAAAAAACGTCGGAGAATTATCTTTCCCAACACGCCAACAAAATTGCAAGCTTTTTCCTTGATAACACCATGGGCTGTACCCTTACTACTGTGCTCAAGATGAAACAGTTTTTTGAGAAGCAGAACTATCGTGAGCTCTTGGAAGTGGAAGTGCCCACTGAGGTCGAAGCTGGCTTTAAATACGTTGATTGTCTTTTAGGCTCAAGTAAGATTCCCCAAGTCATTGGAGAAGCTGGGGCAATGTCGGCAACTCGTGACCTCAACAGATTGTATGAAGGGATCATTCAGAAAATGAATCAAGTAAGGGAAGCGAATTACGTTGAGAAAAGTGGAAAAGTATATTATGGGTCCATCAGTGACTATAGAAGAGCCCAGATCGCTAATCTCCAAAAGGAGCTGGCCAAGTACAGCTCCAGTTGTCTCAACTACTACATTAGCTGGGATGGTACTTACAACGTGGTGAATACAAGAGCGGATGAGCTCAAATTCTACAACTGGGCATTGAGGGTGTTAAATTTGGATGTTAAATCCAAGATCGCCTCTTCAACTCAGCTTGATTATCCATTTGATGATGTTGTTATTGTTGAGGCGGATCACAGTAGGAAATTCCAGGATCATCACAAGAAGTCTTTTTACAAGAGAACTATGCATAGACCTTCTAGGTTAGTGTTTTCCTTTTTTCGACGTTTTTTATTTGTCAACGTATTATTTAACCTGTGAAATTGCAGAATGGCCTTAACTTTCCCAGGCAACAGGATCAGTCTTTTCCAGGTAGCCAACTTCAACGCTTTTACTGGATGTTTCATCCAGCTTGATGAGGAAACAGCAAAGATGGCTGAATGCTACATCTGCTGCCTCACACCACCCACTGACAAGGGTAAGATGAAAGCATTTCCATCTTGTCTTATGCACCCCGATGGATGTGGCAGGTCGGCAAACGTGGGAGATGTGGTTTGGATTGATGGACTCGAAACCATCAGTGTCAATGCTTGGATGCTTGCTGTTCCAGTCAAGAAAGCGTTGTCAGGACCTCGCCGCCCAGTAAACGAGGATCTGGGTTGCACTATTGGTTACTGCAAGGTTGTGTATTCCCAGTTTCACCTTGTTGTCAACAGGAAAGCTAAGATCACTGAACTGATTCCAGACACAAATCCAACAAACCGCACTGCCAATATGGGCAAGTTTGCTATGGGATGTGCCAAGGTTGCTTTTCTTGATGGCAAAAAAAGAGATGAACTCACAATGGTGTGATTTGGGGATGATAAATTGTTGATGTAAACGTGTTTTCCATTTCTTGCTTGGGGTCATTGGGTGTTTAAAAAAATCTTAACTTAAAATTACGTTTATTTGACTACATCTCTTGCCTTGTAATCAGTTAGTAGAAAACATTACAAAATAACGTTGATTTATAAATCAAATTGTTTGATGAAGACACTCTGCCACATTAACCACTACCCTCTCCCAGGCACTGCTCCAATATCTGACAGTGTCCTCTGCAATGCTCAATCTTTGTTTGATTTTAATTATCTCCCCCTTATTATGAGAGATTGCCTCCCCTGTTTTCAAGACATCCCCATGAAACCGATCACACATATCATTAGCCTCCATAAATCCGGCCTCATCATCTACTTCTTCAGCCCTGTCTCTCAGATGTTCTGCCTCTACAAGATCAGCCTCACATTTTTCTTTCTGCTCATTCAGATAGACATGGAATGAATCCGCCTCAATGGCAAAGAGTTGTAGAGTTTTGAGGTTATCCATGCTCATATTCAGCGCCTTGAGATACTGTTCCAACACCAGAGCTAGGTCAAACAGATTGTGTGGTTCGTCCATGGTTTTTGTGACATGCGCTGTTATGTGTTTTTATTTTTTTGTTGCGCCTCTAAGCATCTTTGAGTGTTGTTTAGCGTGTACCTTACATCCTCTAGGGAGAATTGAATGCGCAGGAAGGCAGATCTTTCAACACTATGATGCAGATGAAGCATGACTACAACAATCATAATATTGGCTAAAATTACGTTGAATATAAAATTGCATTGATTCTAAAAAAATTGCATTGATTCTAAAATTACGTTCATTTAGAAATCAAAGTGCCATTTATCCTGCATGTCTTCATCATTATCAGACTCATAACTGTTTCCTGTTTCTGATACATGCCTTAACTTTTTGGAGTATCCATGGAAGTAGCTCCCCCATTTGTGCCTCCCCATAACTGCAATAAAATCCGTTGAAGATGCATTTGATAGGTCTTCCATGTCTGGGATAACCAAGGCAGGACCAAGTATGCTAGCTTTTGCCGGAAGAATCCAAATACCATTGTTGTCCTCAAGTTGGATCCTCTTGATAAACGTTTTCTGCAGGTGATCATACTTGGTGTACCCAGTTTCTGCATGGACAACAACATACATGGTGTCATCACTCAGTTCTTTTATTGTATCCGCTGTTTTACGTTGAATTTGAACGTGATTGTAAGTTAGGGACCCCTTACCCAAAAACTGCACAAAACCCAGTATCCTCCCTAGGAATGATCCCTGACCATATTCATTTTCTGATGATGGATCTCTGAACATGGCCCAATCATACCACTCAGAATTGTTCATTGATGGGCTGCATCTAAAAAGATAAGGTCTTCCTGATTGACAGGTAACCTTGGCCTCTGTAAACATCTTTACGTCGAATTTTCTTTTAGACGTAATTCCAAGTTTCTTGCAGTATGCCAGAGAACTCTCCCCTAGACCATGTATCAAGTGTGGATGAGGGGAAAAGATATCCTGCAGATGATTTTTGTTGCTATCATGCCATCTGAAGGTACACGTTTTTCTGCCCCTAGCATCTATCTTTATTTGAAGGTTGCAGGCGCCCCTTCCCTCTACCCCAGAATTCAACGTTAAATGTTCTGGCAAGATTTCCAATGCATCTTCAATGTCTAGGTAGCACTGCCTTTCATCTGTGGTTTCAACGTTTTCGTAATCATGTTTCTTCGTTATTACACACAATTGTTTCACATTCCTGTATGCAAGTTTGAAGAGTTCACACTCATAGTAATTGGTTGCAACCTGAACAGCAAAAGAGTCCAGCCGGCCCTGTGTCATCATGGCCATCCTCTTGACAAACCACTTGTGGTTCTTCTCACCTGCACTGCCATGGGTTACTTTGGCACAACCAAACTTGAGGTTTAGACCAGTCATCATAGACATGATATGATATTTGACAATGTGCCAACCATGACTGCCATCCTCCTCTTTGGTCTTTTTTTTGCGTTCCCTTGGAAAGTGATCTTGTATCCTTTGCATCATTGCTAGTGTAGCTGATTTGGCATCTTCCATCTGAAAACGTTCATTAAAATCCTGTAGGAACTGATCCCATGAAAGTACTAGTAAACAGGTTTCAAGCATGCTGTCATAGTGAATCCCCTTCTTCTCAAAAAGTGGCTTCATAATGGACCGTCCAACAGTAGTTTGCATCACCATCACCAACCCAAAGAAGTTACCATGCCTCTCAGAAGCATTGACCATGGACAGATTAAAGAAGCCCCTTCTGTTTGACATGCGGATAACATCACGCTCACTGTTCCTTTCTATGAAAAGCTTCATGTCCTCAAACAATTTGTCAACGCTTTCTTTATCAGCGGAATTTTTTTTGTTTGTACCCATAACATCCCTAATGGCGAACAAAATGCGTTCATATATACCAGCCTCCATCACATGAAGCATTTCCTGTGGGGTTATGCCAACAACTCCCTGGTAAGGGTCCCCTAAAGGAAGATGATCAAAAACGTTGTCAACGTCATAATATGAAAGCTCCTGCTGATAATCTTGATCGCCCTTAATTTCAGACAGATCCCTCAACGATATTAAGCCCTTGTCATAATACTTGTCAAACACCTTGTGATGGTCAAATGTGCCATTGCTATTTTTGCACTCTTCCAGCTCCTCCCATGACATGGCAGAACACTTTGGAGGGTCCACCAGTACCAAATCCGCTGAATTGCACTTGCAGTCCTTTGTCAGGCAGTTGGCAAAATTGGAGAGGTAGTGGCCACAAAGCTCATTATTGCCCATGGTGTCTCCTATGATGAACTGTATGTAAGGCTTGAGGGTTATGAGTTTTCCGTTGGTATCTTTCCACAACAAACCTCCATCATCATAGTAGTGCTTGAATGATGAAAATGCAGCCTTCAGTACATCATGATGATCCTGAATTGAGAATTCCCCTGAACGTTTTTTCTTCTTTTTGTTCTTTCCTTTCTTGGCAGACAGGTTAGGAACTGTGGCCATCTGGCGCCATGCACGAGTTTTCTGTTGAGTATCTATATCCCACATCCCCAATGTAACCCCAATGGGAGTAACTGCAAGGTGACCATGCAGGTCATAGTGTGCTTTGTCAATGTGGAGAATTATGGGAAGAGGTCTAACTTCACTTGCATTGCATGAGTCTGCTGCAGGAACATGGACATCCATGGCCATTCTGTATATGTAGCCAGAATCTTTGTCACCAATGATTGCATGGTGATCGGTTTCATGTTCCTGTGCACTGACCTTACATCTCCACGTTTCTGGATCAATCCCCTTCATCAAATTACGTTGATTGTTGATTTCAGGATCATCAAGAAGGCTGCGAACAACTGCCTCAAAATCAATTACAGGTACACTAACAATGCGATTATCACTCAACCGAACTGTCTTGCTGTTGGGCTTGAGGTCATGTGCATTGAACTCTGCAGCAAGCGACTTCAGTATTGTCTCCCTGGTCCACTCATTTGATTTTCCGTTGGATTTCCAAATGTCTGGCTTCAAATTGCTCCAGTGCCTGGCCCAGTCTACAATATCGTTGAAAAGGCCCTTATCACACTTGTGTCTTGACAATATTTCTCCGAGATCGATCAACGCTATTTGACTTGCACTGAGGTCCTCACCCTTCTTTGGCTCTCTCTTCTGAGCATTTTCCTTGCGTTCATTGCTAGGCATCTTTTCTTTTCTCTGCTTGTACATCCTAGCAGACTGTCTGAATTTAATGGGGAGGTCTGGATCATCCAATGAGTCTTCATCAGTATCATATTCTGTGGTGTCTTCTTCAAGATCACCCCCTGCTGCCACAACATAGCCAGTCTCCTCCTCCTGTTCTTCCTGCTGCTGATGTTCCTCTTCACTCCACTGGCATGGTGGGCATGAATCGAATTGAAAAGCGTTGAATTCCGTTACTTCTTCAGTAGTATCAAGTTCTACATGCTTGCGCTTCTTTGCAAGGTCTGGTATGGAGGAATGGGCAAGCAAACTTCTCATGTATGATGCACCTGCTTTGTATTGATATTGGTCTTCAGCAGTATGGTCATGCATGATTTGTTCAAAAGATGTCTTGGTCATGGACATTTCAGCCCGCGCACAGTTGTCAACGTGTTTATAAAAGCTCTGCTCATGCCGACCACTGTAATTTCCATTGCAATGGCAACATACTTGGGAGGTGTATTTAGAATTGGCTTTGAATGTTCTCTTTGCATACTGCTGGAATGATCTTCTGGCTGTTTGCTGCTCTGTGCGCTTCTGGATCTTTTTAGGCTTTCCATTTGCTGTGGTCACAAACATTGGGCACATGCCAAAGTGAATGATCTTTAGTGTGTTGACCAATGGATTGAGCCAAAAAGCGTTGGGTCCGATGGTATGATGCTCAGTGAAAGACGTGGAGGGTTCCAAAAAGAGTTTGTCATTCAATGCCAGTCCAATACTGCAGAGCATCTCAAAAATACGTTTATAAATCGGGACAGTAAATTCCGAAAAACGTTGAAATATTCGAATGCACAGGAAGAACCAATACAAGTTTGTTGTTTGATATGGTGGTGATGGCGTCTCATGTTTAGTGGACTTTTCTTTGCAGCCAACTCTACCTCCCTTGCTACATCCTTGGCCTCCGTATTTCCATAGAATACTTCTGTTGTGGTCATGACAAGCATGATTAGATCTTTGAATGTTTCCCATCTTTCACAGTGTTTTGCAATCAATTGCATAGATGTGAAAATGGTGTGGCAACCAAGAATTGGTTGTCCATGTAAATGAGCTGGACATGACAATGCTATATTTTGGCTAGTTTGAATACATATTCTGGTAAATTTGAATTTACAAGTAGTTGGAAAGAGAAAGAAATACCATGACCTTGAGCATATTTTCTACATTGGAATTAGTCAGAACCAAAACGTTTTTTTAGCGCCATTTCAACTTGTCATTGTTGTCAGTTAGTACATATCAGGGTCCCAACCAAAACAAGATGGCTAAACTGCTCAGTGATGCTTGGACATCACGGTTTCTATCATTATCCTCATCACCAAATCCAAAGAAAGCAGTAAGCTGCAATCCCATTACTCCTCCAATTCAAGACAAGATGGTCAGGGAAACTCAGGTGCAGGTCACCACTTCGGTGAAGGATCTGGCAGCTGTGGGAGTGTCGGCGCCACCCAACCCCATCTCAAACAAGAAGAAACGACCCTCCAAGGAGACCTATGAGATGGATTATTCCAGCTCTGACTCTTACAGTGAAGATGGAGGGCTTTTATCTGAAAGGGATGACAGGCCAGAGGAGAGCGACGATGACGATGATGAGGAAGTGGTGCCAGCAACTCCAAATGCGGAGCAGCCCAGAAAGAGAGCCGCTGATTCTAATGATTACAGGGTGCGTCGTCCTGAGCCAAAGAAGAAAAAGCGCTCTGTTAGCAAGACTGGGAGGTCTCATGATGATGCTATTAATGATTTGCGCAAAAGATTGGAAGCGACCAAAAATGCGTTGGAAAGAGAACGATCTGTTGCAGCAGCGGCTCAAGAAGAAATAAAAACGTTGAAAGATGAACTTGAAGTCGCCAAGTCAACATCCAGGAAAGCTCAGCGATACAAGAAGAAGTCTGATCTCAAAACACCCTTGGTCAAAAGGCTTGAGAAGGAGACCAGGGCCTTCTTCGCGTATGATGGAGGTCGCAAGATCAAGTTTCTCAACGCAAAACACAAACTCTGGAGCACCAAGGAGAACACACTCTGTCAGATGGTTGTCAACGCCCTTCACTGGCCGGCGGTGCATGAGAACAATGAGAATTTCAAGCGGATCACTTGGGATAACATTCTTGCTCCACTAGTTGGCGTAATGCTTACTGAGCACAAAAACAAGATTCATCAGCGAATGCGTGCTACCTTCAACCGTTAGTGGCTATGTTGTCAACGTTTTTCTGTTGATTTCTGTTTTCTCATATTCAACATTTTTTCTCATTTGCAGTTGAGGATATCTCGTTTGTCTTCATGGAACAGTCCATGACCGCCAAGGAGATTGAGGGCTACTTTGAGAAAACCGTTGATGAAGTCATGGATGATGATGTCTATCTAGGCAAGCTAGTAGAATTCATGATTTCCTACTGCTTCCATGCCGCTCCAAGGGACAAGACTCTCAAAGAGGCCAGGCAAGTGCAAGTTGACACGTACATGGTTGACATGCATGATGAGATTAACAACAACTTCAAGAGCCTAGTGGAGTACAACACCCTATCTGACAATGCTTGGACGACCTGGCAATATGTCAACAGTTATGATGACTGGGCACTCAAGAAGGAGGCCCTTGGCCAGAAGGTTGCTAAGCAAAAGCACAAACTTCAATCCAAATTTACAAGTAACGGACATTTACGTTTCCAGCCCATGGCAAACAGTGAGGGGATGGTGCTGTACCAAAAAATGTTGAAATGGTATGCCGAGTTCATGAGGCATGAAGAGTTCACTGGCAAGGTCCGCAAGATGGCCAACAAACTGGCCAAGTCATTCAACATGCTTCCCACATTCACCGAGGATCTTGGTCCAAGGCAAAAAAGGCCACAGGTTGATGTGGCTGGAGATAGTGACGAAGCAGAGGAGCTGGATTTGCTTGATATTGACATGCCTTCCCTTCCTCCCGTCGATCTTAATAACGTTGAAAACGGAAATAACGTTGAAAACCGAAATGACAACAGGGAGACAGGCCTTAGTGATGCTTCAGATCGAGATGAAGACATTGTGCAAAATGTGTACATGGCATAATGACGGTGGGATTATCCAGTATGCCATAGGGTTTGTTTTATGTGTTTCTTATTATTTGTCAATGATGTACTCTGTATGATTGAAACGAATACATGACGGGAGTAGCATGATGGGTCTTAACCAGTACTAGATTTCTTTAACTTAAACGTTTCTTGACACAACATTGATATTATGTTCATGAATTACCCATGGTAGATTTTGATTTAAACGTATTTTGCATATTTTGTTTATGGATAGTTTGAACACGTTGAAATGATGCATATAAAAGACAATTATTGTTTGTATTGTTCGTATGCATCATGCCATTAATGTGATGTAGATTATAAGCAGCTTGAATTATCACAACTATGTCATGTGTACCTTTGGTGTGTATGGATTGTCCTGGTCATGAAAAACATCAAGCAGCATATTTCTGTTAACAACAAAATCTGTTTGTAATGGTTGAATGATTCAGGTTTTGTCTAATATTTCGTTTGGAATGGACAGCTATGAGATAAACGTTTTTCTCTAAAGGTGGCTGTATATGTCTTAAAGCATGCTTGTAGGTGTATATTCAGGTCATGTATGTTAACACTGTAACAATAATAGCAAGGTTATAAAATCTATTAGGTGATCCATTGTGGTTTGATTTAAGAGCAACACAATCTGTATGTCAGTTTTGACTGAAAAGCTTGTGGTCAGCTTTTTTGTTGGCGTCACGAATCAGAGGTAATATTTTCATGTTGTGCATGTTGATGGACTTTTCGCAATTTGTCATGTCCAGGACGTGAATTTCCATGTCTAAGATGTTGTATGCATGTCCAGTCCATTTGTGTCCGACTCGTAAATGTTACATCCCTAATATAGGGTAGGCGTCATATAAAGACGTAAAAGATGACATAAGAAGATATGGTGTCATATTTTTAGGCTTTCAGATGTATGATTTATATTTGACATATGAACTATTGAGTTGCAATAAAAATAGTTTTGCAGTAAACTTTGGTCATGTAATCATGTTTCATG
>JACCDJ011110545.1_pt1 | contig 11849 bp, 15 predicted proteins | sample 7444481 | NCBI WGS metagenome assembly JACCDJ01 (sample SAMN15323435, study PRJNA562643) | freshwater metagenome | isolation source: river surface water | place: USA:Blue River Watershed | collected 2017-08-15 | reverse complement strand
TAGTTCTTAGTTCAAGCGTTACCGATACAGCTGTTCGTGAGATAATTGAATCGATATTGGATATTAACTCAGCTGATGATGAATTGTCGGCTGAGTTAACCGATTATAAAAGAGAACCAATCAAATTGGTTATTAACAGTTTTGGTGGATCTGTTTATGACGGTTTCGCCTTAATAGCGGCAATAGAGCAGTCAAAAACACCAATACATGGCTACGCCTATGGATCAGCCATGTCAATGGCCTTCGCTATTTACATATCAACACATGTTAGATTTGCCCACAAGACAACAACGTTTATGTATCATGAAATATCTGATTACTTCTATGATAATATAACTGGGGCGAAACAAAATATCAAAGAGTGCGAACGAATACAAAAAGTTTATGACAACTACGTTACGTCCAGAACTTCATTACCAATTGATAAGATGAAACTTATGAAAGATAAGAAAGAGGATTGGTATATGTCAGCACAAGAAGCTCTTAAATATAAGGTTACCCACAAGTTAATATAGTATTAATGATTACTTAGGACACGCAAAAGCCGTGTCTGTTCTAGCATCATCAGTTATTACGTTAGAGTAATTTAAATTGTTATCGTATTCATCATGGAACTTCCACCATCTAAATGGTACTGGTGGTTGGAATGGCGATGTACCAGCGGAATCACCATATAATACAACACCAGGGTTATCTGGTGTAGATCCAGCGGGATCAATATAAACCTCATACATCGGTGCACCCATATTATCACAAGCTGACATTGGGTCAGGATAATCACCGTATATAATATATTTCGTGAATTGTACTGGTGGTGAACCATAATCCGTTACCTGAGACCAGTTACCATTACCATCCCAATAACCATAAACGGTAAAATTGTATAAACCGTAATAACCAGCTGGTGCGTAGCCACTGGTTCCTTGTACGCCACCCCCGTCAGCAAATATTTTGCCTGTGTAGAAAGGAACCCACTCATTACCATTGTAATTCGTCCACACGTAAACTGGCATAATAGCTATATCGTTATCAAAATCAAAAGATGGGTTAACTGAAGTGGCTTTATATTTAATTTGACCACCAGAACTAATCCCATTACCTGGTCTAATTAAAGGTTGATAGCTAGCATTATCTATAGAACAAATTGGTGAGCATCTCCACTCACTCTCATATTTACTAGTAACAGGTGTTAAATATGGATACGTGTTGGATAAATAAGCATTATCTTCAATAGTGTTTCTAAATGTTTTAACAATACCACTGTTGGCTATTGTATAAAAACAATATGACCCGTTTAAACCAGAAAGCGTGAAAAACCCATTAAAATCAATTGAGGTGTTGTTAGGTCCGCCAAACATAAAACAACCAGTATAGTGACCAGAACTAACGGTTAAAGTTAGGCCACCAATTGTTGTATTTAGCGTTGATTGGTAGGTAGCTGTTGGGGCCGTAAATGATGATGTTGAAGCTCCACTATCTGCTGTAAATAAATTACCGTAGTTCTTACCAAATTTATCTATAGTCGTAACATAAAAATCAACGTAAGTCCATGGGTCATTAACATTAGACCTTCTACACCAAGGACCCCTAAACGTATTTAAAGTATAATCGTAAACCGAGAACGCCACATATGTATCGTTGTTAGCGTTTGGGTTACCGTTTATTAAGGGTCTAAATATTGATAATATTCTTAGCTTAGGTGGTCTATTGAGATCTTTAAAAATATTGGGACCGATGTATTCCGTACCTCTAGTGAATGTAACAGATTTATACGTTTGATTACCGTATCTATTAGGACTATTATCTTGTATAACCTTAGCTGTAAAGGTATTAAGCACGGTTAAACCACTAACTTTATTACTTATATAACTCATAATCTTTTATTGAAATGATATATCAACATAGGTACCAGCCCCGTTGGTGTAACCAGTACCACCATTATCATATACGTATATACCATCACGAGTTATCGTGTCGATATAATTACCATCAAAATATACATCAAAAGCGCCACCACCAAAACCAGCAACAGTTACAACAAATTGCAATGTTTCCCAGTGAGCACCATCCCTAACATCTTGACCAGTTGGTATTTCCGTTGGTTCCGCTAGTATTAATTGTTGTGGTGCTGTACCGTTAGATCCGTTCATCGGATTGACGTCAACAGTTATTATACCACCAGGGTTAAAACCAGCCACACCAATAGCTTTAGCTCTATAGTCAACCCAACCTAAAATATCATAATAATCACTAACTTTATGGGGTGTACTTGTACCAGGTGTACCGTAACAATAAGCAAAACCAATATCTTGGTTATTAGGGTCACCGTCAAAAAAATCTTGTGTCTCTAGTTTAGCTAATTTGGATGTTGAATTAGCCACCCAGTTTCTTGTTATCGATTTATCTAGGTCGCTAATTTTTATAGTTCCAGAAGCAGGTGTTGCTGTTGATGCCATATTATTATCTTATTTTATTAATAAATAGATTTAAAATGTGAAATATTTTGTCAATTAAAAAGTTTATTGTATATTTGCAGTATGAAAACATATAAAAAACTAACCGAAGTTAAAGTTGCGCAAATTAACCAAGATAAAATGTTGCGAAACTATGGTAAAACAATTAAAAACGCAATTAAGTCTTCTAAGAAAAAAGCTTAGTTACCTTTGCATTTAATTAGATAGGTATTGTATTTAGATCCCTTTGGCGGGGCTATGTTTGGAAAATAGTAACATTCCTTCACAACACCATTAACACTTATCGTTTTTATAAACCCATCTGGTACTGTCGCGCCAGATGATAATTTTTTTGATTTAGGTGTGAACACCAGCTCTATCTTAACAGAGACGGTCCCACCACCTTTGGCTAAATCCCTTTCATGTAATTCAAGGAATCTCCAAACACCTCTGTTTAGATTCTCCTGTTGAAGTGCGCAGTTTAGGTAACTAAACGTTTTAAATAATGTGTTTTTATCACAGTTAAAGTCAGCAGCTGGGGCTAAATGACCCTTATCGTATTCGTTATTCGCATAGTCTAGGTCATCCGAAGTTACAATACTATCATTAAGATAGAAGTCCATTCCTTCTCTAGAGGCGGTACCATTTGGACATAAAACGTTATAGGTAACCCATAAAGGTTGCTGATAAACCTCTGAGTAGACCCCACTAAATATGTCATTTTTAAATTTAACTTGCGCTCTTTGCGCAACAAGTTGTTGCGCAAAAGATAGTAATGCGATTATTACGATCAATAATTGTTTTTTCATGGTAATTACTTATATTTAAAATAAATACATTAAACATTAAGAAAGGATGAGATTATCAGATAACATTGGAAACACACCGCTTATTAAAATAAGCGATAAAATTTACGCAAAGGCCGAGTTGCTAAACCCAACTGGTTCTATAAAAGATAGGATGGCCAGTGCGATAATCAATAATGCACTTAGTATGGGTTATATATCCGCTGGTGATACAATTGTTGAAGCAACATCTGGTAACGCAGGTATATCATTTGCTTGGCTTGCTGCTGAAAGGGGTCTTAAATGCGTTATCGTTATGCCGAGTAACATGTCTGATGAGAGAAAAAAAATGCTTAAGTTTTACGGTGCCGAGTTAATTGAGGTTGATCCAGGTGATTTTGATGGCGCGATTAAATTAAGGAACGAACTATCAATCGAAAATGGTTGGTTCAACACAAACCAATTTAATAACGAGTTAAATATACAAGCTCATTTTAATGGTACGGCCGTTGAAATAATAAAAGATGTTAAAGGTGAGACAATATCCGCACTAGTTAGCGGAACTGGTACTGGTGGTACTCTTATGGGTTGCCAGAAGAGATTAAAAGGGCTCTATGATAAGATGGAAGTTATAGCTGTTGAACCAGCTGAATCAGCTGTAATGAGCGGCGGTCAACCAGGTTTGCATGGTATACAGGGTATTGGTGACGGTTCTAAGTTCTTGGTGGACTTGGTGGTTGTCGACAAGATAATCACAATAAAAACTGAGGATGCTAAAGCTAAAGCCTTGGAGTTATCAAAGAAGTTAGGTATTTTTGTTGGTATATCTGCTGGGGCTAACATATTAGCGGCTGAAAGATACGTTGAATCAGCCGATCCAGATGGTATTGTGGTAACATTTTTATGCGATAGGGGTGAGAGGTACTTATCTTGTTTATAAAAAAAATTTTGTTTTTTAAAAAATTAATAGTATATTTGTGGGAGATATGGTTGAAAACAATAAAATATGGTCTGGTTTAGAGGCTGAAACTTACACAGCTAAATTTCATTTCGTTCTATTGGAACGAGACTATGATACCATATACATTGATGAGACCACTTGTAAATTAATTGGTAGAAATGGCGATGACATTGACATTTTATTGGAGTTTAGTGCTATTGAGAGGCTTAACTACGAGTTAATCGGGGATTTAAATAGTATTTACGAGAATCCAGATAAAATCGTTAATCATATCGATAACTTTATAAAGTATGATGAGAGTTGGACTGAGCCAGTGGATAAGACAGGTTGGGAGAGATTTGACTTTATTGACGAAACTGGGAGACAATTCCATTTTATGCACAAAAACCATAAATGGATTAAAAAGAACGGTTGCACATACCCCAACTATAACATGCCAAAAGATGTTTCTGAGTTATACCCGCTGGTGGACCCAATAGATTCACTAAAGACTCTGATGAGAAAATTCAATGTAGACTTCCAACAAAAAAATTATGTCATACTTAAAACAAAAATTTAAAGACATTACTTGCGATTTATGGGGTAAAGTAATTTCACTATTAATCGCACTTCACATCATAATCGCATTGATTGTGGTGGCGTCCAATTATTACAATAAAACACAAGAAAAGAAATCAGAGACCACCAATGAAAAACACAAATAGTAAACAGCACGAAGAGGTTAAAACTATTTTAGAAAAAACAAATCCAGATGAGTTTGATATTAATAAATTTATTGAGGATATAAGGGTAATAAAAGAAAAGGGTAAAAAAACTGTTAATTGGGTTCATGACGAGTGGGACAATTGGCATGAAAATTTTTAAAAATATATGACAAAAATTATTGGGACACTCATGGCCGCGTTACTAACCGTATTATTATACGCTGTTGTAACAGCACTGCCAATCATGTTGTTATGGAACTATTGTTTAGTTCCAGCGATACCGTTTATTAAATTAATAACCTTTTGGCAAGCATTTGGTGTTAAAATATTATTCGGGCTTTTATTTAACATGACGCAAAAAACTGAAACTAAAAAATAATATGAACACCATTGACAAGTTTGAACCAACTAAGGTTTTATTACTAACAGATGATGAAAACCAGTTGTGTGTTAAAAAGATGTATTATCAAAACAGTTTGTTTAAGATTTACAATTATGATGTGATGACAAAAACAAACTACGAATTAGCTGATTACCAAAATGGTAAATATACTGTTTTTAATCAGGTGCTCTTTAATGCATACTTTATTAAACCTTTAAAGGAGAACCCTAAATTAGCTAGGTCATTTCACGATTTTGTTAAAACAGATTTTAGTGCTGGTGATTTTAAAGAGTTTACCTTAAAGTTTAAATGTTTTAGACGTAGGGTTAACATCCGCGTAATTAAGTTACTTAGAAAAACAAAAAAAGCGATATGGGATTAGACGCGAAAAAATTAAACATCGATTTTGATGATTTAGAGGAAACTAAAAAACCTAGTAAACTTAGAGATTTATGGGATACTATCTATGATAACGTTTACTGGAAAACAATTGGTTGGAGAATAAAAGATTTTCGATCATCTGTTAACAAACTTATCAGGTGGTTTCCAATTATCTGGAAGGATCGCGATTGGGATGACCATTACATCTGGGAGCTTATGAAGAATAAGCTAAGATGGCAAGCCAAATACATTGGTGATCGTGATATCCACACCCGCGCAGCTTTGGATGCAAAGAGAATGAGGTTGTGCGCAAATTTAATTGATAAGGTTCAGGATGAGTTTTATCAAATCGAGTATATGGATTATTTTGAATCTAAGTACTGGTTTGAACCTGTTAAAGATAAACCTGGTTATTCATCAATGGAGAGTGAAACCTTAAGTGAAAACTTTGACGCTTATTTTAAAAAGTACCCTTTAGTCTATAAGAAGGTTTTAACTAATAAAGAGTTACAGATTTTTGGTATCGAACCCAGAGAAGGTGAGGATGACGTCAAACAAAGAATAGCCATGAACATTGGTAGGTATAACCACGAAAGAGCTAGAAAGCTTTTATTTAGAATAATGGAAGAAAATATCGAAGGCTGGTGGGATTAAGTGCCAATCAGTTAAATGTTAAATAAAAGAACCCCATATGGGGTTTTTTTAATAAAACCAAGATATTTATAGTATCTAAATATGTCTTTTTATTATGAGCAAAAACGTTTTAAATGAAGTAAATACGATTAGGGAGCAAATGGGCTTACCTTTATTAACCGAAGTTCAATTAATTGAGCGTGAAATATTAAAAATGGACCCAGAGTCTTTGAATGAAGGTTGGTGGGAAAATTTTAAAGGTCAATTAGCTAAGTTGGGTAGTTATAAAAAAGGTGGCGTTGCCTTAGCTAAGTTAAAAACTAAAGGTTGGAACCCTAAAAATTGGGAGTTGCAAACTAGATGGGGTGTTACGAAAGACGCTGAGGAAAAGATTAAACAAATCTTGGATAAAAAAGGTAACGAAGTTATTAAACAATTAGATGCCTCAATTAAAAAACAGAGTCCAAAATTCCCTAATAATACTAGTCAATTAGAGTTCCTTAACATAGTAACTGAAATTGCCACTGTTTACGATTCATTGGTTGCTGCTAGTAAATTAGACCCCGAAAAAGAGGGTTATTTACCAGCTGAGGCTGTTAACGTTATAATTGACGACTTAAGATTTTATGTACAAAAATATTTAGATTATGATTTAAGTGCCGCCTTCAGTGTGTTTAACGAAGAGGAAGAGGTTGTTGAAACAATTGATGAAGCGTCAAATCCAGAACAACAAGCTGCGATTGCTATTAGTAAAAAAGATGAGAATCTCGAGGAAGAAGTGGTTGATGAGGCGGATGCTGATGTTGATGCGACTAAGTCTAAATTAGCGGGTAAATTCGCGGATACAAAAGCGGCCATACAAAAGGGTGAGTTGAAGGCATATGACACCGAAAGGATGAAAACCTTAAAATCATGGCGATTACCAGCTGCCTTACTCGGTGCTGGCGCAACATTCGGTGCGTTAAGTTGGGTTATAGAATACATGTTTCCACCAGAAAAGGTGACAACTTTAACACCGCAGGTGGTAAAAGAAACAGCTGAAAAGGTTCTTGGAAATGTACAACCAAACGATGGGGTTACCCAAACAATGAATGCTTTACTAGGTACTCGTTTAACACCCCAGTCACCAATTAAAGATTTTGTTGATGGTTTAGCAAAACTTGGTGGTGGTGACCCAGTTAAGGGTGCCGAAATTATGTCCTTAAAAGGTGGTATCTTGAAAACACCAGCTGAAGCAAAACCAGTTTTACTTGAAATTGTTCAAAATCATACCGACCCTAATTGGGTTAAATCACACGGTGGTGGTACATTAAAAGGTCTTTTTGTTAATAAATGGGCTGGTACTGGTAAAATTGTTGGTGATGTGCTTGGAACTGTTAGAGGTGGTACCTTAGTTGGTATGGTTGTTAACGCATTTACAGTATGGACGGCAAAAACCACTGTTATACAAAGTGCTAAAGTTGCTCTCGCAAAAACAGTTTTGGGTGGTCTTGGTATTTTATCAGTTGCTGGTGCTGTAACAGTAGCCTTAGCCAGATATAAAGGTAGAAAATCCTCAAGAGCCCAAATATTAAATGACCTTGTGCAATATTTAAGACCTGTCATTATAGGTGATGAAAACCCTATAGACCCAGATAACACTGGTAATGACGATGGACAAGGTGGTGGCAACGGACAAGATGGTGGAAAAACTGGTTCTGATAATCAGTTATATAATTACCTTAAAAAGTATTTCCAGGATCTTTACAACTTTAGATCACAAGTTAACACAGATACCTACGGTAAAGGTGGGTCTGGTAATGCACAAAAAACATACACTGGTGGTGGTTCGGTGAATAAAAACTTAGTTGCACCAAACGATGCCTCTGATTTATTGAAATTAATGGAAGAGTTTGAAATGGTTTCAGAAGAAACCTTAAATGATATAGGGTTAAGTTCAAACCAATTAAAATTATTTAAAACCAATCTTCAGAGATTAACGCAGTTGATTAAGATGGTGAATAAATTTAGTAGCCAAGACCCTAACTTAGCTAAAATGATTGGCGCCGCTAAAACAAACCCAGTATCAACAGCTGATATAAACAGTATGTTAGAATCGGACGCTAAAAGTTTAAAGATATTTGTTAGCGACTTTAACAAAGCTTTGTACTCAATCCAATTTAAAAATGGTAACAGCATCATTGACCAATTAGGTAAAATTCAAGTAAATAAATTACAAGAGGATGAGTTTGTTGATGAGAGAGCTGAAAGAGAGCAACCTAAAGGTGCTATGAATAAAATCTACAATGATAGACGCGCATTCTTAGGTAACTTGCAAGGTTATGTCAAAACATTATATTCAATCTTCTCGTATTTAATTGATAAGATGAAATCTAACCCACAGGGTGATAAAGAAGCGCAAAAAGACTTCTTACCTGGGCAAAACCAAAAGTCTGCTGAGAAAGCACAAACTAACCAGGGGTTAAATGCACAACAAGACCAATCAGCACCTGTTAGTGGTGGTGGTAGTCGTGGTAATACTAGTCTTAGAGATGTTGGTAAAACTCTTGAGGAAGGTAAAAGATACACCAAAGAAGAATTAAGCGAAATGAGTATTGATATGGAAGAAAACATTAACCCTAAAACAGAAGCGATGTTGAATAGTGTTAACGGTAAAATCTTTACGCAATTAGCTAAGGTTGTACCAGAGTTAAGTACTAGAATTGCCACAGCGTATCAACAAGAGTATGGTGAAACTATTAACAAAGCTAGATTAGGTAAATTCTTAGAGACGGTATTAGGTGCATTAGCAACGGTTCCACAACAAAGAATGGTTCAGATTATCAATAGAGGTGATGTCGATATCACAGCTTATAAGAGAATGTTAAAGGATCTTAAGAATATGGAAGGTGAAGATGGTGAACAAGCCGCACAACCAACAGCATCATCCTTTAACCCAAGCTCACCAGAAAAATTCTTACCAGTAAACGTTGGTGGGTATGATTTAGCTGGTCAGAAAAATTCGTTCAGAACTGGTTTAGCCCAAAAAGCGGCTGAGATCATCAGTAGACAAACCGACATGAAACTAGATGAGAAAAACATGTTAACGGTAATGAAACAATTGATCGACACAATAAACAGTAAGCACGGTGGTAATATACCGAAAGCTCAATAAACTTTAGAAAGCCCCAGTCGGGGCTTTTTTTTTGCATTTATTTTTTTATTTCTTGCTTGGTAATAGAAAGTTTATTATCTTTGTGAAAAAGATATTTTACTATGCCAGAATTTTATGTAGAAGACATTGACATCGACCCAAGTGATTTTGTCAGTGCATGTTCAAAAAGAGAGATTGAAGAATTAATCGATGCGTTAGCTGAAGATGGTTACATTGTCAAACCAATTAACAACGTCCCACTAGAAGATAAAAATCTTTTAGATGAGGAATGGGATGAGGTTATGGGTAAATTAGCTGGCCGAGGTAGATTAAGGTTAACAAACGAAGAAGAAGAAATTATCAGAAAAATAGCGAATAGGTTATGAACTTAGAAACATTAAACAAGTATCACGAGGACGGGTTGTTATACAAACAAACACACCCAACACTCCCATTGACAATTTGGAACTACACCGAAAAGGTGCAGTACGAAATGTTATGGGATGATATTACTATTATGTGTCGTGGACTTGTCACTGATGATTCTGGTAAGATCGTAGCTAGACCATTCCCTAAGTTCTTCAACTACGAAGAGGTTATCGATAAAGATGTTATCCCATGGGATAGTGAGTACATCCACGTACAAGAAAAAATGGATGGGTCTTTGGGTATTCTGTTTTACTACGCCGATGAGTGGCATTTAGCTACCAGAGGTTCGTTTACATCGGATCAAGCTGTAAAGGGTCTAGAGATACTTAAATCAAAATACGATTTAAACAGATTCGTAAAAGAAGTTACCTACTTATGCGAAATCATATACCCTGAGAATAGGATCGTTGTTGATTATGGTGAGGATAAGATAACCTTTTTAGGTGCTAGTGTACCTGACATGGAATTTAACTGGGCCCCAGCTAAAGCGATATTCAAAACTTCTGGTATAAAAGAAGAGGATGTTGTTTGGAGTTCTATGGATGTGTTATCTGAGGATATCTTCAAAAGATATCAAAATCTTAACGAGCCAGATAAAGAGGGTTTTGTTATAAGGTTTTACCCATCCAATTACCGTGTTAAAATTAAGTTTGAGGATTATGTTAGACTTCATAAGATAATGACAAACCTATCAACACGTAATGTTTGGGAGACGTTATCAAATGGGGGTGACATAATGGAAACATTGGTTGATGTCCCAGATGAGTTTTACGATAAAATAAAAAACTACGCTGAAGAACTGGAGAACCAATTTAACACACTTGAAAGGGAATATAAATGGATCTTTAAGATATTACACCGCTCATTAACTGAGGTATATAATGTACCAGAAGAAAAACAAAGAGCTGTGTTCGCCCAGTATGCTAAGAACTACAAGCACCCAGCTATCTTATTTAAAATGTTTGATGGTAGGGATTACACAAAAATAATTTGGGATTTAATTTATCCAGAACACAGAAAATTATGAGTATTTTAGATTTAATTATTGAAACGAACCCCGAAGAGGAGTTCTTAAAAGCGGATGGATTGGATGAGGCTATCATTGGTTATGATGATCAAACTGGTAGACTCATCTATTCCATGTCGAAGATCATTAAGATCCTTATTGAGGATGACGAGATGACGGAAGAAGATGCTTTAGAGCATTACTACTACAATATCCACGGCGGGTATGTGGGAGAAAAAACACCAATTTGGTGTTGTGATTATTTTTAATTATATTTGCAAAATGAAAGTACAAGTAGGAAGAAACCAAAAGGTTTGGTTTACATCGGACACACACTATGCGCACACAAATATTTGTCGTGCCATATCGAACTGGCCTGATGAGGATAAGACAAGAGATTTCGAATCTCTGGATAAGATGAACGCAGCAATCGTTAATGCGATCAATAACAATGTTGGCCCAGATGATATTTTATTTCACTTGGGTGACTGGTCATTTGGTGGCTTCGATAAGATTGCGGAGTTTCGTAGTAGAATCATGTGTCAAAACATTCACTTGGTTCTTGGTAACCATGACCACCATATTGATCGAAATAAAGAGGGTGTGCAAGACTTATTCGCTTCGGTGAGTAAATACCATTACTTAACCCTTAGAGTTGATAAGGGTGGGACCCATGATGTTCATAGAATGGTTCTTTGCCATTTCCCAATCGCATCATGGCACGATCTTAACCAAGGGGTTATTCACTTGCACGGACACGTTCACTTACCCCCACACTTGAAGTTTGGCCCAGGTAAGATGATGGACGTTGGCATGGATGGTTCAAACGGGATGGAACCATACGAATTAAAAGACATCCTGAAATTAATGTCAAAAAGAGAAAATAGATCAATGATCGCATACGACCATCATGAGTAAAGAATTAATATTAGTAAGAGGAGTACCAGGATCTGGTAAGAGCACAACCGCAAAACTATTGGGG
>JACCDJ010457355.1_pt1 | contig 11849 bp, 10 predicted proteins | sample 7444481 | NCBI WGS metagenome assembly JACCDJ01 (sample SAMN15323435, study PRJNA562643) | freshwater metagenome | isolation source: river surface water | place: USA:Blue River Watershed | collected 2017-08-15 | reverse complement strand
CCCATGAAGGCATGGTTTTCAATTTATCTACCTTCAAATTTTGGTTTGCGCTTTTCAATGAAGGCCTGCATGCCTTCTTTCTGATCGCGCGTGGCAAACAACAATTGGTTGGCTTTTCGCTCCAGCATGAGGGCGGTTTCCAAGGAGGCGTCAACGCCAGCCAAGACCACTTCTTTGATTTGGCTCACGGCCAAAGGTGGCATGGCCGCAATCAAGGCGGCCATTTTGAGTGCCTCTGGGAAGACCTGATCGTCTGGATAAATGGCGCTCACCAAACCCATGTGCTGCGCCTCTTGGGCTGAAACAGGCTTGCCCGTCAGCAGCATGCGCATGGCATTGAATTTACCGACAGCGCGAACCAATCTTTGGGTGCCGCCAATGCCAGGCATGATACCAATGCGAATTTCCGGTTGCGAAAAACTGGCACCCTCACCCGCCAAAATTATGTCGCAATGCATGGCCAGTTCGGCACCGCCGCCATAGGCATAGCCACAAACTGCCGCAATGATGGGTTTGGGGCAGCGCTCGATGGGGGCCCACACCCGTTCGGTGTGTCGTTCCATGATTTCAATGGGGCCCGCACCTTCTAAGCCCTTGATGTCGCCACCAGCGGCAAATACCTTGTCGCCGCCAGTGAGCACAATGGCCCTGACCTGCGGGTTGGCGGCCAATTCTGTGAAGGCCGCAGACAACAAGGCTTGCAAGTTCAAGCTCAGCGCATTGGTGGCTTTGGGGCGATTCATGCAGACCACAGCCACACCGTCGTCACGGCATTCGACCAAAAGTTCGTTTTGCAACAGATCGTTGGGGGCTGGATCTGCCGAGCCCGTGCCAGGAGAAGTTGAATCAAGGCTCATGCATGTGTCCTGCAAGTGTTGATGCGGTGAATGGTCATTTTAAAGGCGCCCCTGAACATCGTCCGTTTGGATGTATCAAGACACCCTCGCAATCGGTAAATTTAAGGCATGAAACAGAAATCCGATTTCCAAAATCGTGTCGTGCTTGTCACTGGTGGCACCAAGGGCATTGGCCGCGGCATTGCCGAGGGCTTTCTCAGCGCAGGCGCCAAAGTCATTGTATGCGCTCGAAATGCGCCTGAGCAGTTGCCGAGCTTTGAAGGTCAGAGCGCAGAATTCATGGCGTGCGACGTCAGGGAGGCTGATGCCGGTCGCGCCATGATTGCCAGCATTGTGGCCCAACATGGTCGCCTCGATGTGTTGATCCACAACGCTGGGGGCAGCCCCAGTGTGGATGCGGCCACAGTGTCGCCACGGTTTCACGAAGGCGTCATTCGCCTGAATCTCACTGCTGCGCTGCACATGGCGCAATCAGCCAACGCCACCATGCAACAACAAAGTCAAGGCGGCGTCATTGTTTTCATTGGCAGTGTGAGTGCGCTCAGACCCTCCCCAGGCAGCGCAGCCTATGGCGCAGCCAAAGCAGCCGTGCTAAGTTTGGCGTCCTCTTTGGCGGTTGAATGGGCCCCCAAGGTTCGGGTGGTGGCAGTCAGTCCTGGCTTGGTCAAAACCGAACAATCGCATTTGCATTACGGCGACGAAGCCGGCATTGCCGCAGTTGGGCAAACCATTCCAGCTGGCCGCATGGCCGAACCTTCTGACGTTGCACAAGCATGTCTGTTTGTCGCTTCCGATCAAGCCAGTTACTTGAGCGGTACCAATTTGTTATTGCATGGCGGTGGCGAAAAGCCAGCATTTCTGGCAGCCGCCAACGCAGGTCAGTCCTAATTCGATCGACTGCACCTACCCACATTGAAGGAGTTAAGCCTTGTCTGAACACGAATGGATGCATGATATTCGCGCCTTGGTTGGCAAAGAATACGGACGCGTTTACGCATGGGACAAAGTCAATGCCCCCATGATTCGCCAATGGTGCGAAATCATGGGTGTTGACGATGCACGTTACCTCAAGGAAGGCGCTGTAACAGCGCCACCTGCCATGCTCCAAGTTTGGTGCATGGAAGGTTTCACCATGAACAACTATCCGCCAGGTTCCACCAAAGAAAACCCCTACGAAGCTTTGAAGTTGATGGAGCCCCATGGTTTGTCCTCGGTGGTTGCTGTCAATTCAGAACTCACTTTTTCAAGGGATGTGGTGGAAGGCGAACGTCTTTACTACACCACCCGTTTGGACAGCATCAGTCCCGAAAAAACCACGGCTTTGGGTACTGGTTTTTTTGTGACCTTGGTCATGACGTTTTTCTCTGAAAAAACCTCAGGCGACGAAGAAGTGGGACAACTCCTGTTCCGCGTCTTCAAATTCCGCCCCGCTCAAACGCACAGCGCCCAAAAAGAGCCCGCCAAAATGCCTGCGCCAGCCAAGCGCCCGCCGCCTGGCATCAGTGACGACACACGATTCTTTTGGGACGGTGCCAATCAAGGCAAGTTGCTGATCCAACGATGCAAAGCATGCGGTACCTTGCGCCACCCACCTGGCCCTGTTTGTTCCAAGTGCCATTCTTTTGAATGGGATACCGTTCAAGCTTCAGGCCGCGGCACCATCTACTCATTTGTAGTGATGCACTACCCCGAAGTGCCCCCCTTTGACCACCCCAATCCCATTGCATTGATTGAATTGGAAGAAGGCACTCGCCTTATTTCTCAATTGGTTGGCGTCAAACCCGGTGACGTCAAGATTGGCGATGCCGTTCAAGTGGAATTCAATACTTTCAACGATGGCGAATTGACACTTCCGCAATTCAGGCCAGTGACCCCATCAGCAGGAGCAAGCGCGTGAATTTTTTATTGACTGAAGAACAAACAGCTTTTGCAGAAATGGCCAGTGGGCTGTTTGCAGATTACTGCAGTGACGATCAACTGCGAGCACACGACAAATCCGATGCACCCTACATGCAAGCCCTTTGGCAGCAATGTGTGGCTTCTGGATTGCACACCATTTTGATTCCTGAATCGAAGGGTGGTTTAGGTTTGGGCATGACCGAACTCATGGCGGTTTTGGAACAACAAGGCCGCGCATTGGCCAATGTGCCTTTGTGGGAAACACAAGTCGGCGCTACGGCTTTGGCCAAGTTTGCAGACGCCGCCTTGTCGCCTGTCATTGAAGAAGTTTTGTCTGGTGAAGTGCTGATGGCTTTGTCGCTAGAAGCCTTGTCGCAGTCCAGAGGTGCTTCATTGCAATTGGCCCGCTCAGGCGACAACTGGAAACTCAGTGGCGTCGCACCTGCTGTGCCTCTGGCCTCTGTCGCACGCTATGCGCTGTTGGCTGCTGAAGCCTTTGACGGCATGCACTTGGTGCTGATTGATTTACAAGACAAAGGCATTCAGATGGTGGCCGGCCGCAGCCAACACCATCAAGCTGTGGCCGAATTGAGTTTTGACGCTTTGGCCCTCAAAGCCGAACGCGTCCTACCTCTCACAGCCACCCCTTGGACCGAGCAACATGCCATCGCATGCTTGGCCTCTTTGCAATTGGGCGTCACGGACCAACAACTCAAACGCACCGTTGAATACGTCAGCGAGCGTCAACAATTTGGACGTGTCATTGGCAGCTTCCAATTGGTCGCAGGTCAAATGGCCGATGGCTACATTGCGGCGGAAGCCTTGCGTTCATCATTGTGGCAATTGGTTTACCGATTGGATGCCGGCTTGGGTTCGGCACCTCAAGCTTGGGCCACACGCGCCTTGGCCAACGACACCGGACATCGTGCCGGTCACATGGCGCAACACGTTCACGGCGGCATTGGTGTCGACTTAACTTACCCCATTCACCGCTTTTTGTTTTGGACACGTGCCAATGCCGCTGCCTTAGGCGGCACTGAGCACCAGCTGGCCAAGTTGGGTGATTGGTTGGCCAACAACGACCACTTGGGCTGGAAATATGACGCAGCCGAAGACAAGCCATTTGAGGGAGGCCAACATGCAGCGGTTTGAAGACATTCAAACAGGTGACACCCTTGAGTCACTCACGGTGCCCATCACAGTGGCATTGATTACAGGTGGCGGCATTGCAACGCGCGATTATTTTCCAGGTCACCATGACCTGGAAGCAGCGCGCGCCTTGGGCTCACCCCATATTTTCATGAACATTCTCACCACCAATGGTTTGATTCAACGCTTCATCGATGCATGGTGCGGCCCCGCCGGTCACATGCTCGATTTGAAAATCAAGTTGGGTGCGCCCAACTATCCAGGCGACAAAATGGTCATCAGTGGCGCCATCACCGACAAGCGCGATGCCGACCGCAGTGTGGAAGTCACGCTCAAGGGCATCAACAGCATGGGCCCTCACGTTAACGGCACGGTTCGCGTGCGGTTTCCTTAAAACGTGATGGCAAAGGAATTTATCAATGTCTGAATTTTCAATTTCGGGTCGCGCGGCCATTGTGGGCCTCGGCGCTACAGAATTCTCCAAAAACTCTGGTCGCACGGAAGTGCGCTTGGCCATGGAAGCCACGCTGCAGGCCTTGAACGACGCCGGCATCGATCCTTCCGAGGTCGATGGTTTTTCCTCTTACAGCGTCGACAAAGTACCCGAGTATGAAATTGCGCGGCTGCTAGGCGCTAAGAACATCAACTTTTTCAGCCAAATTCCGCATGGTGGTGGTGCAGCATGCGCACCTGTTTTGCATGCAGCCATGGCTGTTGCCACAGGCATTGCCAAAACAGTGGTGGTTTACCGCGCCATGAACGAGCGCAGTTGGTATCGCTTTGGCAATGGCAACTATGGTTTCGGATCTTCACCTCTTTTTGAGAATGTCAATTACGGCTGGTACATGCCATACGGCTTTCACACGCCTGCAGCTTGGGTGGGCATGTTTGCACAGCGCTACATGCACACGTTTGGCGCAACCAGCGAAGACTTTGGCCGCGTGGCGGTGGCCGCGCGAGATTTTGCGGCCACCAACCCCGCTGCATTTTTCTACGGCAAACCCATTACCTTGGCCGAGCACCAAGCTTCCCGTTGGATTTGTGAACCCCTGCATTTGCTTGATTGCTGCCAAGAATCAGATGGCGCAGTGGCCATGGTCATCACTTCGGTTGAACGGGCTCGCGATTTAAAAACTCGCCCTGTAGTCATCAAAGGTGCCGCACAAGGCATCAGCGATGGTCAACAAATCATGACCTCTTACTTCCGCGAAGACATCACGGGCTTGCCAGAAATGGGCTTGGTCGCCAAACAACTTTGGCAACAAAGCAAGCTGGGCCCTGACGACATTCAAACAGCCGTAATTTACGACCACTTCACCCCCTTTGTGTTGCCACAGCTTGAAGAATTTGGATTTGCCAAGCGCGGTGAAGCCAAAGAATTCATTCGTGCTGGCCACCATGCACGCGGCGGCAAGATGCCCATCAACACCCACGGTGGTCAATTGGGCGAAGCTTATATCCATGGCATGAATGGCATTGCCGAAGGCGTGCGTCAGGTCCGTGGTAGTTCTATCAATCAGGTACCCGATGTGCACAACGTGCTTGTGACAGCCGGCACCGGCGTACCGACCAGCGGCCTCATTTTGGGCACTGCCTAATCCGTCCAAAGAAAGACGAACATGTTCATCGACCTGACCCCCGAACAACACAAGTTGCGCATGCAGGTGCGCGATTATTTCAACAACCTCATGACCCCCGATCTGCGCCTTCAATTGCGCGGTGCTGAAAGTGGTGACGAGTACCGTCAAACCATTCGCCAAATGGGTAAAGATGGTTGGCTGGCTGTTGGCTGGCCCAAAGAACATGGTGGCCAAGGCCTGAGCGCCACCGAGCAATTGATCTTTTTTGAAGAGGCCAACATTGCGGGCGCACCTCTGCCTTTCGTCACCATCAGCACGGTGGGACCCGCCCTGATGGAGTCGGGCTCTGAAGCACAAAAAGCGCGTTTCTTGCCTGGCATTGCATCGGGTGAACTCATCTTTGCCATTGGCTACTCAGAGCCCCAAGCAGGTTCCGACTTGGCTGTTTTGAAAACACAAGCCAAGCTCGAAGGTGACCTGCAAACAGGCCGCTTTATTGTGAATGGCAGCAAACTTTGGACCTCCGGCATTGAAGCGGCTGACCACGTTTGGTTGGCCGCCCGTACCGACCCCGATTTGCCACGACACAAAGGCGTCTCCATTCTCATTTTGGACACCGATGCCGCAGGCTTCTCTCACACACTGATCGAAACTGTTGGCAATTACACTGCCGCCACCTACTACGACAATGTCGAAGTCCCTGCAGATCGATTGGTGGGTGAGTTGCATGGCGGATGGAAGCTGATCACCGCTCAACTGAACCACGAACGTTTGGGTCTAGGCTCTTGGGCCGACAAAGTGTTTGGTCCCTATTGCAAAGTTCTGCAATGGGCCAAAGCCCGTGACGAAAATGGCCGTCGCGCTGTTGATCAGCCCTGGGTCAAGCGTTCACTGGCAGAGTGCTACGCCCGACTTGAGGCCATGCGCTTGATCAATTTCCGCATTGCCGCAGAGCTGGAGAGCGGACGCATGGATGTGGCCTTGGCCTCCGCCACCAAAGTTTATGGCTCGGAAAGCGTCATTGAAGTTCTGCGAAAACTCATTGAGATTGTTGGGTCCAGTGCATTGGTCAGGGCAGGCTCTTCTGCCGCCATGTTGTTGGGTGAACTGGAGTATGAAGTTCGCGCCTGCACCTTGACCACTTTTGGCGGGGGCACCAACGAAATTCAGCGTGAACTGATTGCGCAATTTGGTCTGCAAATGCCAAGACCTGTGCGCTGAACTTTCTCAATCATTGACTCAACTATTCAGTCGAAATGGAGACCACGTGAATTCAGTGACCATCCTACCGCGTGAAGCAACTCAGGCCAAACTCGATAAGCGATCCAAGGCCAGCATGCGTCATCGTGCGTCTCAAACGTACACCCTCGCAGAACGTGTCGAGGAAAGTGCCACTCAGTATGCCGATCGGCCTTGCATTTTGTCTGGCAACGATCGTTATACCTATGCGCAAACCAATCAACACATCAATCAGGTCGCGCATGCCGCACGTGGCTTGGGTTTAAAGCAAGGTGATGTGGTGGGTCTGTGCATGGAAAACCGGCCCGCCTTTTTGTTTGTATGGCTGGGCTTGTCTAAGTTGGGTGTGAGGTTGGTATTTTTAAACACCAATGTCAGTGGCAAACCGCTCGCACATGCCATCGAAGTCACGGGTGCCAAGCTCATCGTCATGGGTGAAGAATGTCTGGGCTTGTTGAGCAACAGCGACCTGCCCTCTGACCTTCAATTTTGGTTGTGGCCCGACGCTGACAACACCGCCAGCACCGAACTTCGCAACCGTTGCACGCTCAATTTTGAATTGGCTTGTGCGTCAGCCTCCACAGAAAATCCACCGGCAGCATGGCGCGAAGGTGTGGTTGCTGGCGACCCCGCTTTGTACATTTTCACATCGGGCACCACGGGCCTGCCCAAAGCGGCCATCATCAGTCATGCACGCTGGTTGATCACCGGTGATGTGATGCAAATCACCATGGATGTCCAGAAAGACGATTGTTTCTATTGCTTTTTGCCGCTCTATCACGGCGCTGCCTCGCTGTCTGCGGGTGCCACGGCGTTTGCTGCAGGCGCCAGTTTGTTGTTGCGCCGCAAATTCAGCCGCACAGAATTTTGGACGGATGTGCGCCAGCACCACGTCACCATTTGTCAATATGTCGGTGAAGTCTGCCGCTTTTTGCTGACTGTGCCACCCCAAGCCAATGACAAAGCGCACAGCTTGAAAAAAATGGTCGGCGCAGGTTTGGCGCCCGAGGTTTGGGAACAATGGGTTCAGCGTTTTGGTGAGTTTGATATTTTTGAAGGCTGGGGCTCGACGGAATCTAACACCAACACCATCAATGTCGACAACCGAGTCGGGTCCTGCGGCCGTGTGCCTTTCTGGGAAAAAACCAACCTTCGCTTGGTGCGCTATGACATCGAAACCGAAAGTCACGTGCGTGATGAAAATGGTTTTCTTCAACTGTGCGGCCCCAATGAAGTGGGCGAAGGCATTGGCATGATCATCAACATGCCCGATGTTGTGGGGGGTCGCTTTGAAGGCTACACCTCACCCGAAGCCACCGAAAAGAAAATTCTGCGCAACGTCTTTCGTGAAGGTGATGCATGGTGGTCTTCGGGCGACTTGCTGCGCTGCGACGAAGACGGCTATTGCTGGTTCGTTGACCGCATTGGCGACACCTTCCGATGGAATTCCGAAAACGTGTCGACCCTCGAAGTGGCCGATGTCTTGGGCGATTTTCCAGGTTTGGAATCGATCACTGTCTATGGCGTGAAAGTGCCAGGGGCAGAAGGTCGTGCTGGCATGGCCGCCTTGGTAATGCAAGCCGGCACAGTCTTTGATCCTGCCAAGTTTTGGGCTTTGGCCACCAGCCGTTTGCCACGCTATGCAGCACCGCTGTATTTGCGATTGACGCCCACAGCAGACATGACTGGCAATTACAAACTTCGCAAAGTTGACCTGCAGCGCGAGGGCTATGACACCGAACTGGTGACCGATCCTTTGTATGTCCGAGATGACAAACGTCAAACCTACTTGCCCTTGGCAGTCGGCAACCTCAGGGCTGTCGGATGAAGCAAGCGCCGGCCAGGGCCAAATTGGACTACCCCTTGGATGCGCCGGCCAGTGACGGTTCGGTGGTTGAGGTTGCACCGGGTATTTTGTGGGCACGCATGCCCATGCCCATGGCGCTCGACCACATCAATGTGTATTTGTTGAAGGACACCACAGGATGGATGTTGGTCGACACTGGCTTGAACACTCAAGCTAGCAAGCAATGTTGGGAACACATTGCCGCTACGCATTTGGCTGGCTTGCCCATTCAAGGCCTCATTTGCACCCACATGCATTACGACCATGCTGGCTTGGCCAAATGGTTGTGTGAGCGGTTTGAAATTCCGCTTTACATGACGCATGGTGAGTACTACATGATGCGTGCCTTGTCGCACCCAGAACCCGATCCTTTGCCACCTTCGCAGTTGCGTTTCTATCAACGCGCAGGCATGCCCAATGAGCGAATCGAGCGCATGTGGAGAGCCATGCGTGCAGACCCCTACACACCGCCAGAGCCAAGGTCATTTATTCGACTTCGCGAGAACGACCACCTCAACATCGGTGGTCGCCGCTGGGACGTCAAAATTGGCCAAGGGCATTCGCCAGAGCACGCTTGTCTTTACAGTGCGGCCGACCAAATTCTCATTGCAGGCGACCAGCTCCTGCCGCGCATCAGCTCGAACGTTTTGGTGACGGCCATTGAGCCAGAGGGCAACCCGCTCGAGCTGTGGCTATCTTCCCTGGTCGCTCTTGACGCATTGGCACCCAACACCCTCATCTTGCCTTCACACCAACAAGTGTTCAGAGGCTTGCATGCGCGCACGCAAGAACTGCAAGCGCACCATGCGCATCAGTTTGAATTGATTGGACAATTTTTAGCGCAAGCGCCCAGCAGCACAGCCTTTGAAACCATGCGCCATTTATTTCCCCGCTTGCTGAATGCGGTCGACGACATGTTGGCCTTGGGTGAAACCATCGCCCATCTGTCATGGATGCGTTATGAAGGCTTGGTCCACCGTACTTTAGACGCTGAGGGCGTCTACCGTTTTGATTTGTCTACACAAACTCCTGCTCAAGCCATTGAGCGTTTGAACATCCGTCAATCTCTGAATCACTATGCATGACATTGAAGAATTTCGCCTTGAGACGCGCCGTTGGTTAGAAGCCAATTGCCCGCCGGCCATGCGCTTGCCCATCACCCAAGAAGAAATCGTGTGGGGTGGCTCTAAAGTTCAATTCAAGAACGAAGACCAGCGCATTTGGTTTGAAAAAATGCGCGACAAAGGTTGGTTTGCACCCGATTGGCCCAAAGAATATGGCGGTGGCGGCTTGTCACCCAAACACGCACGCATTGTCGAAAGCGAAATGCTGAAACTAGGTTGCCGTCAACCTCAGTTCAACTTAGGGGTTTGGATGTTGGGGCCCGTCTTGCTCGAAATTGGCACAGAAGCGCAAAAGCAAGAGCATTTACCGCCCATGATGCAAGGAAAAATTCGCTGGTGCCAGGGCTTCAGCGAACCCAACGCTGGCTCCGACTTGGCCAGCCTTAAAACCAACGCACGCATCGAAGCCAATGGCGACTTTGTGGTCAACGGCTCCAAAATTTGGACCTCCTATGGCGATGCCGCCGATTGGATGTATGCCTTGGTTCGTACCGACAACACCGTGCGCAAACAAGAAGGTATCAGCTTCTTGTTGATCAACATGAAGAGTCCTGGTGTCACTGTCAAACCCATTGAATTGATCAGTGGCAAATCCAGTTTCTGCGAAGTCTTCTTTGACGAAGTCCGCGTGTCTGCCCATCAGTTGGTCGGCCCCTTGAACGGCGGCTGGACGGTGGCCAAAAAATTATTGCAGCACGAACGCGCCGCCATGTCCAAGTTCAGCGAAGGTGCAGCGCCCTCGCACGATGCTTTGCTGGTTGCCAAACCCTATTTGTACGACGAAGATGGCGACTTGATCGAGCCCATCTGGCGCGACAAGTTGGCATCGTTGCTGATGGACTCACACGCATTCTCCTTAACCCATCAGCGCGTCAAGGAAGAGGGCTTGGCGCGCATGGATGTGAGTGGCCCAGCCGCCATCATGAAGCTGGTTCAAACCGAACAAGAAGTCGCCAAGTACGAGCTCTTGATGCAACTCATGGGCCACCGCGGCATGAGTTGGGAAGGCGACGAATTCACCAAAGACGAGCATGACATCTGCAGACTTTGGCTCCTCTCAAAAACCTATGTGATTTCGGGCGGCAGCAGCGAAATCCAGCTCAACATCATTGCCAAGCGTGTGCTTGGTTTACCGGGATAAACAATGAACAGTTCCAATGCATCGGAGAGACTGGCATGAGTTTCTTACTGAACGAAGAGCAACGTCAATTCAGTGACAGTGCGCAAGAATTTTTAAGCGCCAAATCACCTTTGTCATTGCAGCGCCAATTGCGCGACACCTCGTCAGCCCTTGGCTTTGAACCTAGCCTTTGGGAAGAGGTGATTGAGTTGGGCTGGACTGCGGCAGTATTTCCAGAAGAAGAAGGTGGCTTGGCTGTGGGCTACAAAGGCATGGGTGCCGTGTTTGAAGCCATCGGTCGCCATGTGGCTGCCCTGCCCTTGTTGTCTTCCATTGTGATGGGTGGCGAAATCATTTTGCAAGCAGGCACTGCCAGCCAAAAACAAACTTGGCTCCCCAGCCTCATGAACGGACAAAAGCGCTTGGCCTTGGCCATCGATGAGCAAGGCCGTCACAACCCGCGCAAAATCAAAACGCTGGCCACCAAGACGGCAGATGGTTGGATGCTGAATGGCGACAAATGGTTTGTCGTCGATGGTTTGGGTGCCACCTGCTATGTGGTGGTCGCCAAGATTGAAACTGCCAGCGGTGGTTCTGATTTAGGTTTGTTCTTGGTCGACAATGCATGGACCGGCGTTAAAACACAAGCCACCAAACTGGCAGACAGCCGCAATTACGCCCAGTTGAATTTGGCCAACGTGCGCATCACTGAGGAGATGTGTTTGGGTGTCGGGGCCGACGCAGAAAAAGCCCTTCACATTGCCCTAGACAAAGCCCGCATCTGCTTGGCGGCAGAAGGCTTGGGACTGCTCAAGGAAGCGTTTGATCGAACCAATGCTTATTTGAAAGAGCGCATTCAATTTGATGTGCCAATTGGGTCCTTCCAGGCTTTGCAACACAGAATGGCTCGCCTCTACACAGAATTGCAAATGTTAGAGAGTTGCGTGCGTGCTGCATTGAACGCCATCGATTCTGAGCAAGATGATTTGCCACTGTTGGCCAGCTTGGCCAAGGCACGCACATCCGACCTGTGTG
>JACCDJ010520952.1_pt1 | contig 11854 bp, 12 predicted proteins | sample 7444481 | NCBI WGS metagenome assembly JACCDJ01 (sample SAMN15323435, study PRJNA562643) | freshwater metagenome | isolation source: river surface water | place: USA:Blue River Watershed | collected 2017-08-15 | reverse complement strand
TTCCTGCAAGCATCGTCAGTTTCTAAGTAAAATTAGCTCAATAAGCCCGATTTTGAGGATTTGGTAAAGACCACCCCTTTCTATGGTGCAAAATATCTCCATGCGCTTAGACCATGTCTCATATGTAACTTCCCATGATCAATTAGCCGACACCGTGCAACGCCTTGGCTCACGCTTAGGAACAACATTTGTTGATGGTGGTATCCACCCACGATTTGGGACGCGTAACTTCACTGCACCGCTGCTAGATGGAAAGTACATCGAAGTTGTTTGTCCACTTGATCATCCAGCTACAGAACAAACACCATGGGGCAAAGCCGTTTCTAAGAAAGCTCAAGAAGGCGGCGGATGGCTAACCTGGGTGTTTAGCACCGAAGATATTTCACCGATTGAAGAAAAATTCGGCCGCAAAGCTGTTGATGGTCATCGCACACGCCCGGATGGAACAGACCTTAAGTGGAAGCAAATTGGCGTAAAGGAAATTACGGATTCAAGAGAGCTTCCATTCTTTATTGAATGGCTAACCGAAGATCATCCTTCAAAAGATGGAAACGCAGTAGCAAAGATTGAAAAAATTGTAATCGCCGATAAAGACCAACTCTCTGATTCCTGGTTCAAGAATGAGATTCTTGGAGCACTTTCAGGTGTGTCGATTGAATGGACTGATTCTGATTCAAACGAAGGTGATAACGGAATAGTAGGAATTGAAATTTTGTCACCAACCGGATTAATCAGAATCGACTAATCCGTATTCGCCTCGGTGTTTTCAGTATGAGAAAAGACCTCACAGAAATAGACCTTAAACAAGGACTTTCTGTGGTTATACCCTTTTATAACGAAGCCGAAAACACTGAAAAAGCGCTCAATTCCGTTATGGAAGCTGCCCGCAATGTCAGTTTTCCTGTGGAATTCATCCTTGCCAACGATGGCTCAACGGATGGTTTTCCTAGGACTAACCTCCCAAAAGATGTGGTCTTTCTAAACTTGATTCACTCAGGGCGCATCGCAACGCGCTTGGCGGGCGCGCGCCACGCTAGGTATCCCAATGTTCTTTTTATCGACGCGCGAGTATGGATACATGAAAAGTCTTTGCAAAATCTAGATCAGCTGCTGAAACGAATTCCCAATGCACGCTTCTGGAATGGTTACGTTGAAAGCCTTCACAAAAACTTGCCGCAAGTATCAATCTGGGAGACCTTAGTACGTGTGGGGTGGTCCAAGATTTATTCGGAGAACAAAACAATTCATTTTGGTCTAGATGATTTTGACTCTTACCCAAAGGGAACCAGCATCTTTCTGGCTAGAAAAAAAGAATGGATTAAGGGTCTAGAAAGACTCTCAGAGATCGAATCTAACTCAAGAGTTGCAATAAGTGATGACACAGCACTAATTCGAGGGTTTGCGTCAATTTCAGATATTTGGATTGATAGAGGATTTTCAGCAGACTATTCACCAAGAACTAATTTGCGTGCCTTTTTAAAAAATGCCAGGTATCGCGGCCAAACTTTTGTAGACTCTTACTGGGAAAGCAAGACGATATTTGGGCGTTTGGTGAAATTCCTTCCCACAGCCCTACTTTCTTTACCAGTCATCTTCGTATATTTCGGCGTAAAAGCATTATTAATCTCCACATTAGCCGCATTAACCGCCATAGAGCTAATATTTTTTGTTTACAGCTTCAAGCAATGGCGGAAAATGTTTAGGGCTTTTTCCGAGACCGTGGTGCTTTTCCCAATGATGATTAATTTTGGGTTCGGCTATTTAAAAGCTTACGCATTTCGCTTACTAACAAGGAGTAGTTCGTAAGCAATACGACTACAGCTGGCACAATTACTGGCAATTGGTAACGGAAATTTACGCCAAGGGCGCCATTCCAGCCACCCATAGCAAAGGTCACCGCCAAAACAAGTAAGTAGCTTTGCGACCAGGTAGAACGCCACGTGTACAAGGCGATCGAGGAGGTAACGATAAGAAATATAAACAAGACTCTGTCCATGACAATTAGCTGCCCGATTTCTACGACAACTACCTTAATTATATGAATCAAAAAATCACTAATTCGATTTACAACAGTGTATTCACCGGATGTCTGAGTACCTGTTGACTCGGGACTATAAATAGCCAACCCGATTGTTCCAACGATAGATAACCCCATCGCAACTGCCACCCAAAACTTCTTTGCAGTAAACAAAAAAGGAATTAGCAATGCGAACACGATTGGGCCGCTAGGCCGGGTAAGTAAAGCTAGCGCGGCGAAAGCAACTAAATAAATTCCGCGAGTCTTTTTTACAAGCAGTAAAGAAATAGCCGCGATCAAGCCAACCAATAATGCATCGGTTAGGTTGGCGACCATCCACCTGTTAAAGGAAGTGCTAAGCGAAATCACTAAGAAGAGAAAAACTGAAAAGTACTCGGCTTTTACTTCTTTTCCAATTATGTAAATGACAACACCAAAAAAAAGATAGCTGAAAACTGGCACAGCTAACATTCCGTACTGTCCAAAAATGGCGACAAATGGAACACTTAGAATTGAAAGTAAGGGGCGACCTGAAATGACCTTCTGCACGACTGGATCAACTGTGGAACCGAGATAACCAACTCCAACTTGATCTTGATAAAACGAATTCACTTTTGCTAACGATTCGCTCCATGAATTACCTTGCAATTTCAATGTAAACGCTTGATATAGCGAACCGTCAGGCTGAAACAGCAAGTAATTAAGTCCATAAACTTCGCCATTTCGAACAAGACGCGAAGAAACAGCAACAAGCCAAATTAGAAAAATTATAAAGAGCGGATGCCCCAAAAACCTTTTTAGCTTATATGCCATTGTCATATACGGCGCCTCAACCTCTAAATACTTTTAATTGGTCAATTATCTCTGCGGTGATTATGTCAGACGCCACCGATTGCGATTTCTTGCCGCGCTTTGAAACTGCTTGATTTATGTTCTCAAGAAAATCCTCTATTGGAGTGATATCCCAGTGCGTCATAATCCAGAGGTCATCGGATCCTCCAAAGTATTCACTCTCTTTTCGATGGACAATTACGGGAATGCCCAAGTCGTGACATTCAGACTGAAGCCCACCGCTATCAGTTATTACACAATGTGCCTGAGAGAACTCCCTAACAAAGAGTGAGTGTTCACTTCTAGACCGTAGTCGAATACCTGAACTCTCAATCTTTGATAGGAGCCCAAACTTTTCTAAGGAAGATTTTTCATGTCCTCCAATAAACCAGCGAACTTCATATTTGCTAGATAGCCTGATTATCTCAAGGCATATATCCGTGAGCTTTTGCTTATCTGAGAGTAACTCCGTCCGATGAAGTGTGACCACTAAGTACCCGAGATTTTGTAAAATCAAATCATTCAACTCGTCATAGAGTGCATCTCTACTCGTATTATGTATCGTGTTAACGGCTTTTCCAGGGTATCGCTTTGCTTTACCGAATTCCTTGTCTCCAGGTGCAAAATGCAAATTGACTAAATTCGAAACAATTCGTCTAGAAATCTCCTCAGGGAAAGGTCTAAACAAGACGCCCGACCTAACCGCTGCTTCAATGTGACCAGCACGGATCTTTGCCATGCGAGCAAATAACGCGCCCATCAATGTACATAAAGTATCTCCGTGAACAAGAAGTAAGGGGAACCTTTTCCTTTGCAGGCGAATTTTTACTGCTAAAAACTGTAATTTTATGTTTGAAGATATAAACCACGTAAGAACAGCAATTGGAGTTTCTTTATCCCCATTGCCTCCATTTATTTTGTAGACCCTTCGCAAAAAAGGTTTTATGCTTTCTAGTCCATGGTCAGAGTGGAGCCCGGCCCAGATTAAATCTACAGATATTCCCGCAGACGCAAGCCTTTTAATCACCGGATGAATTTTGATTACTTCAGCCCGCGTGCCAACTAGAAAGAGAGCCGACTTTTCTTCTGACTCGGTCAGTTGAGCGATACTAGAAAAACGCACTTAACCATAGTATTAGCAAGTGATTTCTAATGGATCGGTTTGGGTATTAATTCCTGCATATAACGAAGCCGCAACCATCGGGAAAATCGTGTCTGAATTGAAAAACTTTGGCTTTGCGGGGATTTTGGTGATTAACGATGGCTCCAGCGACCAAACATCAACTATAGCCAAGAAAAATGGAGCAATAGTCTTTGATCACGTGATCAACCAAGGCGTCGGGGCAGCAATTAGAACCGGCTTAAAATTCTTAAAGCGCCAAGATGCTGAGTGGGCTATTCAAGTAGATGCAGATGGTCAACACCGATTGGAATCGATCAATAGCATGCTAAAAGATGATTCCTACGATCTAGTAATTGGTCAACGCAATTGGAATCGGTATAAATTCGGCGTTTTGCGAAAAACGGCTCAACTTTTGCTTTTGCAAACACTAAAGTTAAATGGCGTCAAGAACATAAACGATCCAACCTCAGGATTTAGACTATTTAGCAAGAGAGCTATTACCCTATTGTCGACCGAAATGCCTCCAAATTTTATTGGAGATACAGTTGAGGCGCTCATTATTTCTCGGAGGTCAGGGCTTCGTGTAACTGGAGTGCAAGTAGAGATGACCGAGAGAGAGCATGGAGAATCGAGCCATACTGGACCCAAAATAATAAGAGCTTTTTTTACGGCATTTCTATATTCAATTTCCTATATACCAAGGAGAGTAAAAAATGATTAGAGTGATAGTTGCAATTCTAGTTCTGGCTGGACTTTTAATCTTCAATTTTTCTGATTTAAATAAGCGAAGAATATCAACCTCAGAGTTTGTTTTTTGGCAGAGCGTTTCATTGATCCTAATCGGACTATTATTTTTTCCGAATGTAGGCAAGGCAATCTCAGAAACATTGGGATTCGAACTACTAGCAAACTTGGTTTTTTCTGTTGTGATACTGGTCTTATTGATTATTGTAAGAATACAATCAAGAATGATTCACGAAATAAAATCTCAAATTCAACAAATTGTTGAAGATCTAGCGATCAAATCAATAAAATAGAGTGAAAATGAAAAAAATGGCTTCCGGTGCTGTAACGCTCATCGGATTGCTATTAAACGGCTTATTCAATGGACTTTTTCTTATTCTTATTGGTTTGGTAACAACAGGAGAAGCGACCAGCCAAAGCGTTATTTATTGGTCCGCAATATTTTGGGCAGGTTCTGCGTTTGCGCCATTTGAGAATATGAATTTATTTAGATCGGCGAAGGCAGGCAAAGCCAATTACTTCTCAGGAATCAGTCAAAAAAGTGCCGTGATATTTCTACTAATTGCTTCAAGTTTAGTGGTCTTTAGCGATTTTCCAAAAACAACAATAGCAATTGCAACATTGACAGGAATTTGCAATGCCCAAATAGTTAAACTGAGACCAATTCATTTAGCTGCAAAGAAGTTTAATGTAGTGGCGGCGGCTAACTGTATTGAAGGTTTAAGCAGAGTTTTGCTACTTTTTCTATTGCAATTCTTTGTTGAGATTGTACTTTTTTGGCAGGTCGCGGCAATCTATCTCGTCGGGTCCTCATTATCATTGCTCACTTACTACGCTCAAAGATCTAACATTTTCCCTGTCAAATCGAACCCATTAAGTTTAGCGAAATTCTCTTTTCTAAAGATTGGCAGCGCGAGCTTGCTATTGACGGCCTCAGCAGGAGGGTTCCCCTACATTGCTAATTTTATTGTTATTGCCGATATCGATCAAATAGTTTATTTCTTTCTAATCAGTCGATCTCTCTTAGTATTCAATACATTAGCCTTATCTATTTTTCCAAATAGATATAGGCAAATCGGGGAGGAGATAAATATAAAATTCATTCTCACCATTTCTTTTCTTTTGCTACCACCAACGTATTTCTTATTACTCACAATTTGCAGAATTCTTGAAAACGTAGATTCCCAAGATCTTCAAAAAATCAACAGCAAAAGTTTGCTAATTTTTTCAATTTCGATCATTTTTTCAGCCATCTTCAGTCTTGTTTCATCGGCAAACTTCGTAAATGGCGATTTTAGTATCATTTTGGTTTCGGGAGCCACTTCTTTTGTCATTTCCGCATCTACACTCTGGGTTTTTTCAAATCAAGCATGGAGCTTTCTTTTAAGTATTGTAATTGCTCCGTTTACAGGAGTCTTGGTGTCCAAGTTGATGAAGGAAATCTTTCAGAAAATTAATTGATATCCAGTAGAGACGTCAGCATCCCTGGATTCAGCAAAAGATAATTTTTTGGCAGTGCTGCAATGGCCGTAACTCCTTCAGGAATCACTCGTGTACGCACAACTTTGTTTTCAAAATCTCCGATGTAAATAAGATCTGAGATACGTTGAGGTGCACTCGAATTAGTGTTTGATCCGTATAGTCCAATGTCTCCTTGCAAATTCGAAGAGATGTGAACCTCATCGTCTATTTTTTGTACATCAGGGAGTGCATCTAAAAATGAAATAGATCTTTTTGTTGTTCTAATTAATTCCCTAAATACATCTTTACTTCCCAGCCGCTCATATACAACGATCTCGCCTGACTGGGAGTTGAGCAAAGTTGAAGGCAATGCAATTAAGCTGCCCGGAGTACCTTTTGATTGACCTGTCCTATCACGATTTATATCTAGCAAATAATGATACGAATTAGTAATGGTATTTAAACGGGGATCTTCATGTATAAAGTTTTTTATCGAGACTAGTTTTTGACTGCCTGGGTAGGTAATTTGTCCTGGTGAATATATGTCACAGTCCAAGATCGCATATTCACCCTGGTGCTCAACCCAAGTAGTAACGTGATGTCCGGTGACAATAATTCCACTCTTCCAACCAAGTAACACCAATAGATCAGCCAAAGCCCTGGCCTTTGATCCGCAGCGGCCGGATTTTAATGCCAAATTGATGCTTAAATTTTGTGGAATATTCTGCGAGGCAGTGAGTGGCTGTGAACTCAAATCGTGGATAATACTTTCAGCAATAAATCGATGTGCTTCTGAAAGCTGCTGAAGTGGGTCATTACAGGTATTTAATAGTGTGAGTTTCTTTGCAACTTCAGGACTTATCAAATTGCTTTCCGTGACAATCAAATCTCGTATTCCAAGTTCTAAAGGTTTGCACTCCTCTATTTGCCTAAATAGAACTTTACTAAAGTCGTATTCCACTTTTAGGGTGCTTGAATTTTTAGGTTTCACTGCAGTTGACTCTATACACATGGGGAGAAACAGAAACCGAGATTTATATGTGTTCATGTTTACAGTTGAATTAATTCTACCTTCAAGATCCACAACGATCTCTTCAAAGCCGGCAGTTCGTAGAACTCTCGCTAGTCCACTTCTACTCAAGGAGGATGGTGTGCCACGCGATCCAAGTGCCAGTGCCTTCAATGATGAAAACATAATATGTCGATTAGTAAAGCCTCGCCGGATCGCAAGGTATATCCACCATCCGTATGAATTAGTGCAAATATAAAGACGTCCACCTGGCTTCAGCACACGACTAATTTCAGCTAGCGACTTTTCCTTATTCAAAAACATGAAAACGCCGTAACAGTAAACAAAGTCAACAGAACTATCTTGAATGTCATCAAGCATCTCTGCCTGGCCTTGTATAAATTTAACTATCGTAGGTTGTTTAAGACTTCGATCTGCCAATTCCTTGGCTATCTCCACCCTTTTTGTGTGTAAGTCAACTCCAATCGCTTTCTCATTTAAAATACCAAGAGGAATAGTCCATTGTCCGTAGCCGCACCCTAGATCTAACGCCAATTCACCGTTATAGAACCCCAGTTGTAAAAGTCGCTTAGCCAGAAAATTCGAAGGAATTGCAGCTTGCTGGATTGCGTATCCCGAGTCACCATATTTCTCAGCTATATCTACAAGATTCTGCCACTCGACCAATGTTTCGAAATTTCTATTCGCGTAAGGAGAAAGATACCTATTTCGCAGTTTTTTAAATGTTTTCTTCATCTATCTTCCCCAAAACCGTGACGTATTTTCTTTTTCCTAACCTTAAGCACTGAAATTCTGGATTTTCCACTTCAACTTGATGTTCACCCCGGAATTCAACCTGACGTACTTCAAAGTTGGTTAAAATTGAAATGTAATCTAATGAGAGAAGTTCTTTACTAAATGATTTCAATAGTAGGCAATCACCATGATTGGTTAAAGTCAGACTTCTTCGAGCATCTAGGTATCGGAGGAACACCGAGGTTTTTGCCACCCATAATCCTTTTTCTCTCAAATTCTGCAATTGCAAGAAGAAATCTATTGCTGAACCAGGTATATCCTCTTGGGATTCAACTATTGAATGGATCGAGCGACCCGCTCTAGCGGAGATACCGAGATGTTGGTAGACAATTACTCCGGATTCTTTCCTAATCAAATTATTCAACGTGCTGAAACTTATTTGATCTTTAAGCGATTCTAACGTTGGTGCAAATTTTCCCTCCAGTCCACGAAATCGATTAAAGGTTGTGATCAAGCTAGAGTCTCTAATTTCTCTATCCTGAAGTATGGGTGAGTTACCCTTCAGGCTCTTTTTATTCACGATGTTGTCATCGAGCCAAAAGTATTTAACTCCAAGGGCTTTAGCTGAACTAACCGAGTAATAAGGGGAACTTGGAACGTCACCCTTTTGATATTTTTGAAGTTCGAGACTTCCTATATTTTGACGGTTGTTTTCCGAGCCATGATTACTCCACCAATAAAATTGATGTTTGCCTGCGACTTTTTCAATAATTTCATTAATTGGAAAATTTTTAAAATCGTCATTGTCAAAATTTCCGATGGCATGAACGCCATCTATATTGCCCACAACGTTTATCAGTTCCGATATTTTTTCGTAGTCTTGTGAATTAGAGCCATCCACATTAAGTAAGCTCATTGCTGGGTCTTCATGATTTGGATTAATCAAGAAAATTGATGTGGAAAATAGCCTATTGCTGCCAAAGATCGTTTGGAACATTGATTCCAATGATCTCCACCCATTCAAAGTCAGATACTCAGCGTCGTTGGAGATTGAAAATCCCGCTCGGTAGCCAAATGGCCATTTAAGTATTTGCACAGTAGAAAGATATACAATTCTCTGAGTTTCATGGGTTGGACGCACCAAACCCAATTAGCTTTCACAGGAGATAAAGTGGCAGAAAACTTAAAACCATTTGTTGCTTCTAGTGCCATCGTTGACCCCTCTGTTTTTTTGGGGCAAGGAACCAAGGTTTGGCATTTTGCGCAAATCGCCTCGGAGGCAAAAATTGGAAGCGATGTAACGATTGGTGCAAACGTTTATATCGGTTCCAAAGTTGAAATTGGAGACAGTAGCAAAGTTCAAAATAATTGTTTGATTTATGATCCGAGTAAAATTGGGAGAGGTGTATTTGTGGGACCAGGTGTTGTTTTCACAAACGATCATAATCCTCGAGCTGTAAATCCTGATTTCGGAAAAAAAGATACGAGTGACTGGATTCAAACGGGGGTTCTCGTCGAGGATGGAGCTTCTATAGGTGCTGGCGCAGTTTGTGTATCACCGGTCACCATCGGCGCCTGGTCGCTTGTAGCTTCAGGATCAATTGTTACGAAGAATGTGAAGCCCTATTCCCTGGTTGCAGGTAACCCTGCGCGCCAGATTGGGTGGGTTGGTAAACATGGGTATAAGTTGAGCCAAAAAGAGGGATATCTTCAATGCCCAATATCTATGCAGGAGTTCGTTGTGGTGGATGACCAACTTATCGAAAGAGGCGCTGAATGAAAAACATAGCAATTGCGAGCCCAATCGTCGGTTGGAGAGAAATTTATTCAGTCGCAAAGGTTTTGAAATCCGGCTCGATCGCACAGGGTCCGAAAGTTCTACAGTTTGAAAAGAATTTTTCAAGATTAGTGGATGATCGAGAATGTGTTGCTGTTAATTCAGGCACTTCAGCACTTCATGTTGCACTTTTATCGCTTGGAATTGGCACAGGGGATGAAGTAATCGTTCCCTCCTTTACGTTTGCCGCGACCGCCAACTCTGTTGCATTGACTGGCGCAAAACCTGTTTTTGTCGATATTGATCATCGGACATACAACATAGACCCAAGCAAAATCGAATCTGCTATTTCCGATAAAACTAAGGCGATAATGGTTGTGCATCTTTACGGCTTGCCGGCTGATATGAAATTAATTAAGCAAATAGCCTCAAGAAAAAATCTGCTGCTAATTGAAGATGCCGCTCAAGCCCATATGGCAGAAATTGACGGAGAAAAAGTTGGAACTTTTGGCGACGCAGCTGCGTTTTCCTTTTATCCAACGAAGAATATGACAGCCGGCGAAGGTGGGATGATAGTTATTAAAGATCTCGAAGCTGCTAAAAAAGCACGTTTACTCAGAAATCAAGGAATGGCTGTACGTTATCAAAACGAAATCGTTGGGTTCAATTTAAGAATGACAGATATACACGCTGCTATTGGAATTGAACAACTAAAGAATTTGAGTAAGTGGACAGAGAAAAGACAACAAAATGCGCTGCAGTTGAGTCGTGAAATTACTGAAGTTAAAACACCATTTGTACCCAACGGCTTCTCACATGTTTATCATCAATACACGATCCGAATTGAAAACAAACGAGATAAGTTTTCTGAGCTTCTAACATCTAGCGGAATCGGAAATAGCGTCTATTACCCGACGGAGGTTCACAACTTACCTTCATTCAAATCGGAGTTACATTTAGATGAAACACATAAAGCAACGCAACAAGTTTTATCACTACCAATTCACCCTCGACTATCAAAATCTGATTTAAGGCGAATTGCTAGTCATGTGAACAAAATTGGGAGTGAGCTTGGTTAATTTAAGAGCTGGTGTTGTCGGCACGGGAGTAATGGGATTAAATCATTTAAGAGTGCTTAAAAATTTAAATGGTGTTGAATATGTTGGCGCAGCGGATACGAAGGCAGAAAACCTTAATCAAAACTCAAATAGTGGAATCCTCGGCTCGCTCGAAGAGCTATTGGCTCTTCAGTTGGACTACTGTGTCGTGGCTACACCAACTGCTTCTCACCTAGAGATAGCAAAATATCTAATGTCCCGCGGAGTGGCCGTGTTGGTCGAAAAGCCAATAGCAGATTCGCTATCAAATGCTCAGGAAATGGTTAACATAAGTAAAGCAACAGGAATGTTTGCGGGCGTCGGACATATTGAGAGGTTCAATTCGGCGGCTAGGTTTGCAAAAGATGCAATGCGTGAGGGAAGAGTTGGCGAAATAATACAAATCGCCACCAGAAGACAGGGTCCATTTCCCGGTCGAATCACTGATGTTGGAGTTATTAAGGATTTAGCAACTCATGACATTGATTTAACAAGGTGGATATCGGAGTCCGAATACGAAAACGTTTCCGCTGTGGTCGCCATAAAGTCTGGACGAAAGTATGAAGATTTAGTGGCTTCAACCGGCATTCTTAAGAATGGGGTTGTCGTAAATCACCTAGTTAACTGGCTGAGTCCGCTTAAGGAGCGAGAAGTCATTGTGACCGGCACTTCAGGCACAATCAGAATTGATACATTGAGTTCAGAGGTAACAATTTTTGAAAACGGTTCAATATCAGTAACTCGTTCCGAACTTGCACACTTTAAGGGTGTTACACAAGGAAACATTTTTAAACCGGCTTTCGACAAACCTGAACCGCTTAAAGTCGAGCATGAAAATTTTCGAGATGGCTTGCTCGGTTTGTCAAATGACGTGGTTACCCTTGAATCAGGAATGAAAACTTTAGAAGTTGCTGAGAAAATGATTGAATCAGCGAAAGTAGGAAAGTAAATGAATTTCGCAGTGATTGGAATGGGAAAAATAGGCCTGCCGTTAGCGGTTCAAATTGCAGAAAAAGGCTTTTCCGTAAAAGGTCTTGAT
>JACCDJ010523947.1_pt1 | contig 11857 bp, 11 predicted proteins | sample 7444481 | NCBI WGS metagenome assembly JACCDJ01 (sample SAMN15323435, study PRJNA562643) | freshwater metagenome | isolation source: river surface water | place: USA:Blue River Watershed | collected 2017-08-15 | reverse complement strand
GAATGGATCTTCGATCGAAGTTCACGGAACTCGTTTTCCGGTAACCCCTACCGACGACCAAAACTCCTAACAATAAAGTTCTTGCTGATTTTATTTATCTGCGAAGATCGAGCTTTTCGATAATCGCTCTATAGCGCTCAATGTCTGTCTTGGCGAGGTATTGCAAAATCCGACGACGCTTACCGACCATCAATAACAAACCACGACGGTTGTGATGATCCTTTTTATTTGTCTGCAAATGTGCAGTTATCTCATCAATACGCTTTGATAAAAGTGCTACCTGAGCCTCTGGGCTACCTGTGTCAGTTGCAGATGAGCCGTACTTACTAATTATTTCCTTTTTAGCTTGTGGCGTTAATGCCATTTGTATTGCTCCTTCTGTCTGTCACGAGGGCCTCGGTGTTACTCACGAAGGCGCACTTTCTCGCTTTAGTAGGCCAAGATTACCAGCGCAGTACTTGATACTAAAAATCGGCTCAAATTTGAGCGTTATTTACTAGTTAAATCTCTAGCCTGATCGCAATCTTTTTTCATTTGCACTAGAAGTGGTTCTAATCCGTCAAATTTCAAGGTATCACGTAGTCGATAACCAAACTCAATCGTTGCTTCTTGATCATACAAATCTAAACCGACTTGATCAATTGCATATGCTTCAACTTGCCGGCCTCTAACTCCGGGAAAAGTTGGATTGGTTCCAATTGAAATTGCTGCTTGCCATTTAAAGTTTCCAACACTTAACCAGCCAGCGTAAACCCCATCAGCAGGAATTGTTGCTAAGTTAGTTAAGCCAATGTTTGCAGTTGGGTATCCAATTTCACGTCCTCGTTTTTCACCATGGATAACTGGACCCTTTAAAAAGAAGTTTCTAGTTAACAGCTCATTTGCACGCTCGATTTCACCATCAATAATCAAGTTTCTAATTCGCGATGAGGAAATTGTTGAACCACGATCTTCTTGAAGCTTAATAATTGAAACTCCAAAACCATACTTTGGCCCAACCTCAGATAAGTACCTTGGAGTGCCTTGGGCTTTAAATCCAAAATTAAAGTTCTCACCAACAACAACATGCTCTGCAGAAAATCTACCAATTAATATATCCTCAATAAATTGATCTGGAGATAGAGATGCGAAATCCTTATTAAAGGTTATAACCTCGACAGAATTTGCACCAGCTTTTTTAAGTAGCAAGCTCCGATCTTTTAAACTGACAAGCTGTGTTGGAGTTCGCTCTGGCGCAATAACTGAGGTTGGATGGGGATCAAAAGTAATCACCGTTACTTCTCCATGATGTTTGGCCGCTGAAATAATCTGCTGGTGTCCAGCGTGCACACCATCAAATATCCCAATTGCAACAACCTTTTTCATACTCATATTATTTCACAATTCATTTCTCACCCGTACCATTGACTAAAATTGGTGAGGCCACAATATTTGCGTTTATGGTTTTATTCTCCAAAAGAGCGACAAACTGCTTATCATTATCAATTGCAGCAATTACTCCTTGCTCTGAACTTTGTTCAATACTTCTACCAAATAGAATTTCTCTCTTTTCAGCTGAATTTATTGTTCGAACTGGAAAAATTTTATCAACCACATCAGCTATCGGGATTAGTTGTGCGTCATTAATTGACTTACATTGATCAAGCAAAAATGGTGAAACTAAAGTTCGCCTGAGTGCTATTAAATGACCGCCACAATTTAAAGCATTTCCTAAATCTCTTGCGATGGCCCGAATATAGGTGCCAGCTGAACAGGTTACTGAGATATCCACCTCAATACTTGGGTGCTTATGCCTGATTTCACTGACCGAAATTTCATCAATTACAACATCGCGTTCTGGAATATCAATACTCTCGCCAGCCCTGACTCTGGCATGAGCTGACTTGCCATCGATTTTAATCGCAGAAACAGCGCTTGGCTTTTGCTTTATTTTTCCCTTAAATTTTTCTAACTCGCTTAAAATAATTTCGTTACTAATCGCTTTGATTACATCATCTTTTGCAGTAAAAGTTACATTGCCTTCTTTATCATCGGTATGTGTTGCACTACCAAGCAAAATTGTTGCTTGGTATGATTTTTTATCATCGGTAATATATGGCAGCAATCGAGTAGCAATTCCAACTCCTAGAACTAAAACTCCAGTAGCCATTGGATCTAAGGTGCCAGCATGACCAATTTTTCTAGTATTCAGTTTTTTTCTAGCAATCGCCACCACATCATGGCTAGTCATTTCACCGGCTTTATCAATTAATAAAAAGCCATCCATTACATCACCCTTGGTCGTGATTTTTATATGGGTTTTCAGCAACAGGCTTAGCACCTGCTCGTAACTTAGCTACTTCTGCATCTGCTTTATGCATTTGCTCAATTAAATCATTCATGGCAGATGCGGACTCAGCCATGCCATCTAAAAAGAATTCTAGTGAAGGTGTAATTCTTAAACCAAGAGATCTACCAACCTCTGATCTGAGCATTCCCTTGGCACTGTTTAATGCTGCAGCAGTTGATTCGCGGGCTGCGTTATCACCAAGAACAGTATAAAAAATTGAAGCTTGCTGTAGATCGCCAGTTACACGAACATCTGTAATAGTAATAAATCCAAGCCTTGGATCTTTTACTCTCGACTCAAGAGTATTCGCGATCAATTCTTTAATTCGATCAGCAACCTGCAACGGACGTTTACTTGGCATGACTAGGCTCTCTTTTTCTCACGAATTTCGTAAGCTTGAATTACATCTCCTACCTGCAAGTCTTTAAAAGATCCAAGTCCAATTCCGCACTCAAATCCTTCGCGCACCTCTGTGGCATCATCTTTAAATCTACGTAAAGATTCAATGCTCAAGTTCTCACCAATTACTACACCAGCACGCATAGTTCGTACCTTGGCATTTCTTCTAATATTTCCATCAGAGACGATACATCCGGCAATATTTCCAAACTTGCTAGATTTAAAGATGTCTCTAATTTCTGCATTGCCAAGTACTGCTTCTTCAAACTCTGGCTTAAGTAGTCCCTTAAGAGAGGCTTCAATATCTTCGATTGCCTTATAAATAACGGTGTAGAACTTAACCTCGACACCTTCATGTTCGGCAAATATGGCAGTTTGAGGTTCAGGCTTAACATTGAATCCAATAATTACCGCAGTTGAAGCAGATGCCAAAGTGACATCATTTTTTGTAATGGCACCAACGCCACGGTGAATAACTCTTAAGTCAACCTCTGTTCCAACATCTAATTGAACTAATGCATCCTCTAATGCCTCAACAGAACCAGAAACATCTCCCTTAAGAATTAAATTCAAAGTACTTACCTTGGATTGTTCTAGGAAATCTTCAAGTGAGACCTTCTTGCGTGCCTTAGCCAAGGAAGCATTACGTGAAGCTAATTGTCGCTTTTCTGCAATCTGTCTGGCGGTTCGGTCATCTTCTGCAACCATAAATGAATCACCAGCACTTGGAACTGAAGTAAAGCCTAGGACCTGTACTGGTCTTGATGGACCTGCTACCTCAACTGCTTCACCATGTTCATCTAACATGGCTCGCACGCGGCCATACGCACCGCCAGCAACAATTGCATCACCAACATTTAATGTTCCGCGCTGCACTAAAACAGTTGCAACCGGGCCACGTCCTTTATCTAAATTCGCTTCAATTGCTACACCACGTGCAATTCCATCTGCCACAGCACGCAGATCAATTGCTGCATCTGCAGTAAGTAAGATTGCATCAATTAACTCATCAATACCTTTATTAGATAACGCCGAGACATTAACAAACATTGTTTGACCGCCATACTCTTCCGCGATCAAGTTGTACTCTGTTAATTGTTGGCGAATCTTGTCTGGGTTTGCCCCTTCTTTATCGATCTTATTAACTGCAACTACAATTGGAACATCAGCAGCTTGTGCGTGATTTAATGCCTCAATAGTCTGTGGCATAACTCCATCATCAGCTGCTACTACCAAAACAGCAATATCAGTAACTTTTGCACCTCGAGCACGCATAGCTGTAAACGCCTCATGGCCTGGTGTATCGATAAATGTAATTGCTCGGTTAGTACCGTTATGGTCATGATGAATTTGGTATGCACCAATGTGCTGAGTAATTCCACCAGCTTCAGATTTAATAACCTCAGTTGATCGAATCGCATCCAATAATCGAGTTTTACCATGATCTACGTGACCCATTACCGTCACAATTGGCGAGCGCACAACCAAATCCTCTGGATCAATCTGCGCCAACTCTTGCTCTAGGTTAATATCAAACTCTTCTAGTAACTCTCGGTCCTCATCCTCTGGACTTACAATTTGAATAACAAAGCCCAGCTCTGCGCCCAGGAGCGTAAATGTGTCCTCATCAACTGATTGAGTTGCCGTAACCATTTCACCTAAGTGAAAAAGAGCTGAAACTAATGCGGCTGGATCTGCCTTAATTTTCTCAGCGAAATCCATCAAAGTCGCACCTCTGCGCATACGCACCACAGTCTTTCCATCACCACGTGGTACTACCGCGCCACCTAATTGTGGTGCTGGTAGATTTTCAAAATCTTCACGTCTTTCTTTTTTACTCTTTTGTCCGCGACCTTTACCTTTTCCTTTTCCACCTTTACCAAAGGCACCAGCTGCGCCACCACGTTGCGGTGGTCGGCCGCCACCTTTGCCACCAAATGGTGCACCAGATGGTGAGGTAGATGGTGTGCGATATGGTGATGAAGAGTTAGCTGGTCTATTTGTTGGTGCACCAGAACTGGTGCGTGGATTACTTTGTGCCGGCCGAGCTGCAAATCCTGGACGAACTGATCCAGGACGAGCACCTGACATTGGTGGGCGTTGGCCTGGTTTTAATTTATCGCCACCTCTACCACTCTCTCCAGGTCTGATTGGTCTAGCTGGTGGTCTTGGTCCGGCGCCAGAGCTAAATGGATTATTACCCGCTCTTGGCGGACGTGGCAAAGCGTTTGGTGATGTTGGTGATGTTGGTGTTGCCGAAAATGGATTATTGCCAATTCGTTGCGCAGCAGCAGGTGGTGGTGTTACCGGGCGCGCAGCTGGTGTGGTTGGTGTGGCATCTTCAATCATTTGTTGCAACTCAGGTGGTAAATCCTCCACCTTTACCGTTTGCTTAGGAGCTGCTTTTTTAGCAGGAGCTTTTTTTGCTTTTGGCGCTACTTCAGCCGGAACTAAATCGGGAAACTTATCCATCAACTTGCGCACAACTGGTGCTTCCACAGTTGATGAGGCGCTGCGAACAAACTCGCCGACCTCTTGTAGCTTAGCTAGCAGCTCTTTACTTTCTAGCCCTAACTCTTTAGCTAACTCATAAACGCGGACCTTGGCCACACTTCTCCATCTCCTGGCCCGAGTTTATTTTTTTCTCGAGCCTAAATTGACCTACTCATAATCTTGTGGTGCTCATTAGAGTGTCATTCTCGCTCGCTCCGTACTGTTAATAATCACTTAAATTCTTTAAGTAATCTTCTAACTCATCTACCTTTATTTCACCTTCAATATTGAAGGATCTATTAAAAGCCTTTCGCTCAACTGCCATCTGAATGCAATTTCGGTGAAGCCATGCTCCTCGACCTGGCATTCGATGGTTAAGGTCAACTTTAATCTGCTGATTGACCAACACCGTGCGAATTAAATCTGTCCAATTTTCAAGTCTTCGACATGCGATACAACTTCGCTGCCGCAGCTTTTTCTTAGACATCTAAACTCTACCCTAAGCCCCTTCAGTAGGTGAAATGGTTGGCTCAACAGGTGAATTTTCCGCCTTAATTTGCACCACTGGATTATCTGGATGGATATCAATCCGCCATTGCGTAAGGCGTGCGGCTAATCTGGCATTTTGACCATCTTTACCGATCGCCAGGGAGAGTTGATAATCTGGCACAATTACTTTGGCAGATTTACTCTCTAGATCAACAATCTCAACTGAACTGACCTTTGCGGGCGCTAATGCATTTGCGACATAAGTTGCTGGATCATCGGAGTAATCAATAATGTCAATTTTTTCCCCATTTAATTCATTCATCACATTTTGAGCTCTTGATCCTTGTGGACCAATTAATGCACCCTTTGGGGAAACACCTGCCCGATGAGTTCTGACTGACAACTTGGTACGAGCTCCAGCCTCGCGGGCTATGCCAACAATATCTACTACTCGATCTTTAATCTCTGGCACCTCGAGTGCAAATAACATCTTCACAAATGCCGGGTGTGATCTAGAAAGAGTTACCTCTGGACCCTTCTCACCTTGCTTTACATCTACGACAAAACACTTAATGCGATCGCCATGTTTAAAAACTTCACCTTTTACCTGTTCGGCTAATGGAACTTTTCCTTCAACTCTACCTAGATTTACATAAATAATTTCAGCATCTCTGCCTTGTTGCACAACACCACTGATTACATCACCAACTGAGCCAGAAAACTCAGTTACTACCTCAAGATCTTTTGCTTCACGCATCTTTTCTTTAATTACTTTACGTGCAGTTTTATCAGCTAATTTACTAAACCCCTCTGGGTTATCAGTGACGGTATCAATTCGATCACCATCTGGACCTAGTACTGGCACATAAATAACTAGCTCACCACTTTGTCGGTTTAATACCGCCCGGCCATGTGGTTTTGCATCTGCCAAAGTTTGATAGGCAGCTGCCACCTCATTTTCGATCGCATTAATTAATCGCTCTAGCGGCAGCTTTTTTTCTTGTGCCAAAATTTTAAGTGCTTCAACATCAACACTCATTTTTTGCCTGACTTAAACTCAACTTCAAGTGTGGCTCGTTTAATATCTAAATACATAATATTGTGTTCATCTACTGTTGCAGACTCTTCATTTGCAGATTTAATTCGACCTAGAATTTGGCTGCCATCTATCGAAATTACCTTAACTAACCGATCAATATTTTTTTGCCAATGCCTGGCTTTAGTTAACGGCCGATCAATACCTGGCGAGGTGACCTCTAAGGTAAAGGGGGTAGATCCTAGGGATGCAATATTTTCTACAATCTCACTGATTGCTTTAGTAGCAACAGTTACCTCATCTAAAGATAGATGTTTATCCCCATCCACAATTACAGTTAATAAACTTCGCCGGCCCGCGGATGTAATATTTAAATCCTCTAAATAAAAGCCAAGTGAGGTTAATGCGGGAGTAATCACCGCTGAGATCTCTTCTTTTTTACCCATTTTTTCCTTACTTCAATATTAAGTTGTAGCCCAAGTTTAACTTATAAAAGTATCCCAAGCAACGCGAGTGATCAGCAGAAATGTAACCACTAAAAACACCTTTCTTACCAAAACTGATCCACCTCTAATTGCCATGCGAGAGCCGATAATTGCGCCAGTTACATTTGCAAAGGCCAAAAACAAACCAAGCTGCCACCAGATATGCCCGGTAAGTTGAAAACTCAATATTGCTCCAGCATTAGTTGCGATATTTACTAACTTGGCTGTACCTGATGCTTTTAGAAATGCATATCCAATAACTGAAACTAGAAAAAAAACGAGAAATGTCCCAGTGCCAGGCCCAAAAATGCCATCATAGAATCCAATCGAAAAGCCAATTAATGCCACAATAATTAATCGCTTTTTATGGGTGAACTTTAAATTTTCATCCATCCCTAAATCAGGTTTGCGCCAGGTATAGGTTGCTACCAAAATTAATAGTAGAACTATGAATGGACGAAAGAAACCTACTGGAACAGATGCAGCTAATGCTGCCCCAGCCATGGAGCCGATAAAAGCTGGAAACATCATAGTTAAGGTAAGTGGGATATCTGGCTTTATATTTTTAAAGTAATTACGAGCAGCTGCGGTCGTGCCAAAAATAGATGGCACTTTATTAGTTCCTAAAATTAACGGTAGCTCTTTGTTTGGTAGAGCTATTATTAAAGATGGTAATTGTATTAATCCACCGCCACCAGCTATAGCATCAACAAAGCCAGCAAAGCCTGAGGCAATTGCCAAAAAAATTGCAATTTCTACACTCATTTAAACTTTTTTTACTTTACTAAATGTTTAACAACATCAGCAAGTACAACCTCTTGCTTATCGGCGCTCTTTCTATCCCTGACCTCAACCTTGCCATCTACTAATGATTTTCCAACAATAATTATCTTTGAAATTCCAATTAACTCAGCATCTTTAAATTTAACGCCAGCACTTGCCTCACGGCGGTCATCTAATAAAACCTCAAGCCCTTTTGCCTCTAAATCCTTTGCAATCTGCTCGGCAACCTCAAATGGCTGATCTTCTTTGCCGGTAGCAACGATATGCACATCAGCTGGTGCAATTTCCGCAGGCCAACATAAACCAAGCTCATCATAAGTTTGCTCAGCAATTGCAGCTACCGCTCTAGAAACTCCAATTCCATATGAACCCATAGTTACGACAACTGGTTTACCTTCTTTATCTAATACGCTCAGCCCTAAACTTTTTGCATACTTTTGCCCTAATTGAAATATATGACCAATCTCAATCGCTCGATCAATAATCACTGGCTTGGCGCACTTTGGACAATTATCTCCAGCCTTAACCTCTGCTGCCTCTACATACTGCTCAACTTTAAAATCTCGACCACAGGTAACATTTTTAGCGTGCTTATCTTTTTTATTTGCTCCGGTTATCCAGTGTGAGCCTTCGACTACTCGTGGATCTGCATAAAGTTTTAAACCCAACTCTTTTGCATCCTGTGGTCCAACATAGCCTTTAACCAACTTTGGATACTTAGCAAAATCTGCATCTTCAAATAATCTTAAATCCTTCACGCCAGATAAGTTTGCGCCTAATCGCTTGAGATCAACCTCTCGATCTCCTGGCACCAATACTGAGATTGGTTTTTCATCTGCCATAATCAATACATTTTTTAATGTATTAGCAGCTGAGATATTTGCTGAGTACTTTGTATTAAACAATTCAACTAATGAATCAATAGTTGGCGTGTTTGGAGTATCTAAAACTTCAATTGCTCCCACCTTTTCACCGGTAAAGGTATCTACTTTGGTTACCATCGCCTCAACATTTGCAGCGTAACCACATGAGTTACATAAGACGTAGGTATCTTCCCCAGTTGGGCATGGTGCTAAAAACTCTTCGGACTTTGATCCGCCCATAGCTCCACTTACCGCAGAGACTATGTTGTACTTTAAACCTAATCGATCAAAGGTCTTGATATACGCATCACGATGCTTTTGGTAAGAGGCTTCAAGACCGGCATCATCCACATCAAAACTATATGAATCTTTCATTACAAACTCTCGCCCTCGAATAATTCCACTTCGTGGCCGAGGCTCATCGCGAAACTTAGTTTGTATTTGATAAATTGATAATGGCAGATCTTTATAGGAAGAGAACTCTCCCTTAACCATCAAGGTAAACATCTCTTCATGAGTTGGGCCTAATAAATAATCATTTTTCTTTCGATCTTGTAATCTAAATAAATCTGGCCCGTACTCTGCCCATCTATTTGTTGCTTCGTATGGATCTTTTGGTAGCAGGGCTGGAAAGTGAACCTCTTGAAAACCTGCTGCATCCATCTCTTGCCTAATTATGTTTTCGATCTTGCGATATGTGCGATACCCAAGCGGTAGCCAGGAGTAAATTCCGGCTGCCACCCTTCTAACAAATCCTGCTCTTACTAATAATTTGTGGGATGCAACCTCGGCATCTGCTGGGTCATCACGCAATGTGCGCAACAAAAGAGTCGACATCCGTAACATAGGTAAAGCCTATCTACTGAACTGCAACAGTCGGTTGACCTGATGCCACTCCAGCGGCCTCCATTTCTTCTGCAAGGCGCATCGCCTCTTCAATGAGCGTCTCAACTATTTGTGCCTCCGGTACAGTTTTAATAACCTCACCTTTTACAAATATCTGACCCTTGCCATTTCCAGATGCCACACCAAGATCTGCCTCGCGTGCTTCACCTGGTCCATTAACAACACATCCCATAACCGCAACCCGAAGTGGCACTGTCATTCCTTGTAATCCTGCTTGTACCTTTTCAGCTAATGAGTAAACATCAACCTGTGCTCTACCGCATGAAGGACATGAAACTATTTCTAATTTACGTTGTCGTAAATTTAAAGATTCTAAAATTGAAATTCCAACTTTAACCTCTTCAACTGGTGGCGCTGATAGTGAGACTCGAATTGTGTCGCCAATTCCTTCAGCTAGTAAAATTCCAAATGCAGTTGCAGACTTTATAGTTCCTTGGAAAATAGGTCCGGCCTCAGTAACACCTAAGTGCAATGGGTAATCGCATTTGGCAGCAAGTAATCGATATGCCTTAACCATAGTTACTGGATCATGATGTTTTACCGAAATCTTGATATCACTAAAGCCATGCTCTTCAAATAATGAGGCCTCCCATAGCGCTGATTCAGCTAATGCCTCTGGTGTTGCCTTGCCATACTTTGCTAACAATCTTGGATCTAATGAACCAGCATTGACGCCAATTCGAATCGGAATGCCCGCATCTTTGGCCGCCTTTGCGACCTCTTTAACCTTGTCATCAAACTGCTTTATATTTCCAGGATTTACCCGAACCGCAGCACAGCCAGCATCAATTGCGGCAAAGATATATTTTGGTTGAAAGTGAATATCGGCAATTACTGGTATCTGTGACTTTTTTGCAATTTGTGAGAGTGCATCAGCATCATCTTGACTTGGCACAGCTACTCGAACAATTTGGCAGCCAGAGGCAGTTAACTCTGCAATCTGTTGCAAAGTTGAATTCACATCGGCGGTTAAAGTTGTGCACATTGATTGCACTGAAACTGGAGCATCCCCACCTACTAAAACTGAACCAACCTTTAACTGCCTAGTTTTTCGACGAGGAGCCAAAGTTGGTGGTGGCGCTGATGGAATCCCTAAATCAACCATGGGTAAACCTTACCTAGAAATTAAGTCTAATCGGGTTGAAGATATCAGCGGTAAGCAGCAATAGTGATAAACCAGCCATAAATATGAAGACCACCATAGTGATTGGCGCCAATCTTTCGACATCAAATGGTGCAGGCTTCGGTATTCCTCTTCGCTTTGCATTTAAGTTTCTGATGCCATCTGCAACTGCAACTGCCATATGACCGCCATCTAATGGCAGAAGTGGCAGTAAATTAAACATGCCTACGAAAAGATTTAATGAAGCAATTATTAATAAGAAGGTGGCGACTTTCTCTCTGGTGGTTAATTTATCAGTTTCAGCAGTTTCACCACTTACTCTAGCTACGCCAACTACGCCAACTAATCCTTCGGCATCACGTTTTTCGCCGCCAAATGTCTGCCGGACTAGATCTGGAATTTTGGCAGGCAATGTAAAAAGGGCGGTCAAGCTATTTCCTAAAATTTCACCGGTGTATTTAGTTGCTTTAGCACCTGCCTCTATTGGGCCATAAGTAATAGTCCCAATGGTATTTACTACCCCTAATACACCAACACTTTTACCATCTAAATCTCTACTTGCTGGAGTTACTAAAACATTTATTGGCATTCCATTGCGCTCAATAGTTATTTCTAATTGCTCACCGGCAGAGGCTCTAATGATTGTCACTACATCTACCCATTCAGAGTAAGAGATGCCATTTACTTTAGTGATTTTATCGCCAGCTAAAATACCAACATCTTTGGCAGGAGATGGTGTTGATCTTGAGGTACAAGCTTCATTGGCTACCTTTGGAATGCAATCACTAACTGCCTCAACTGTATTGGTCACTGAGGTTACGCCAACTGATGAGAACAGCGTGAGTAATAAAACAAATCCAATAACAAAGTGCAAAAATGACCCAGCACCTAAAACAATTAAGCGCTGACCAACTCCGGCCTTAACAAATGCCCTGCTCTGATCTGCATCTG
>JACCDJ011805782.1_pt1 | contig 11860 bp, 9 predicted proteins | sample 7444481 | NCBI WGS metagenome assembly JACCDJ01 (sample SAMN15323435, study PRJNA562643) | freshwater metagenome | isolation source: river surface water | place: USA:Blue River Watershed | collected 2017-08-15 | reverse complement strand
GATCTCATATTCATTGCTTGTGGAGCAGATGCTCACAAAGAAGATCCGCTCTCATCACTTGAATACTCGGTAGATGGATACGCCAAAGTTGCCAAGATTCTAAGGAGAACTTATCCCAACTTGCCCATGCTCATGGGTGGCGCTGGGGGTTACTTGCCAGATACGCGAACCCCAGAAGTCTGGGCTTTATTTGCACAATCAATTTCACAAACAGAAGGAGAATAACTATGTGGCTTTTTACTAACACTGGATTTGTGAGCGCAGTCAGCAATGGGAAGGATCTCATGGTTCGAGCCCGGGACAAGGAATCACTTATGCCGATTGCAGAATCCGCAAAGACTGAAATCATCTCAACCCCTCAGAACGACTACCCCTATCGCGTGATTGTCACCCATGATTTCTTTGCCAAGTGGGTGGCCCATATGGCTAGTGACATCACCTATAAGAACTTCAAATCCGAGGTGGCAGCCACTCGAGGGTATGAGTTTGCGCATCCGTTGATGAAGGTTTGGTCTTCCATGCATGAGGTTGAGGATGCAGGGGCCAGAAATTGACAGCTAAATGTCACTGGCTACTGGGAGGATGTGACTGTGAGTAACCAGCCAGCACAGACCCGGACTGCGCCACCTAATCAGACAGCCAACAACCAAGATGTTTTCCTTTGGGCACTTTACATTCTTGGCGGCGCAGATCGAGATGTCGACGTTGAAGAGATTTACTTGAAGTGTTTTGAATTGGCCCCAGCGCGACTTGGTTGGCGAACCAAACCTGAGATTCCTGACTATAAGAAAACTTCAAAAGCACTTCAGTCCGTAGAGGCGACAACACACGTGGGTCTTATACACCGACCACATCAGTATTCGAGAAGATTGACAATTGAGGGAATTGGTTGGGTTGAGGCATATAGAGGAATTCTGGAGCGAGTTTATTCCAAGCAAGTTGTGGCAGCCTCGACAAACACGAATATGCATGAAAGGACACGTCAAGCGATCAAAGAGAGTCATTCTTGGCAAGTATTTGAAAATGATCCGAGTCAATTGGATATTGCAGATTTGGCGGCACTCCTGAGGTGCACGGCTACAAGCCCACAAGAAACTTGGAAATCTAGAATCTTGGATGTAAAGCGCGCAGCGGAAGTTCTGCATGATGAATCCCTCGCTGATTTTGCACGTGCAATCGAGTTTAAAGTGATCAAGGGAGGACTCAGGTAATGAGCGAAAAAGACAATGGCCAACTGGTTTACACCACTCGAGGATTCCTACAAGATGCTCAAGACGCTATGCGTGGAGATGTATTACGGGCACTAATCGAGCTAATCACCAATGCAGATGATGCATACAACGGTAAAGGGGGAGCGATTCATATAGACGTTCGCTCAGCGGAGGCCCCATTTGATTGGATTATTTCTATTCACGACAAAGCTGGCGGACTTTCAGCAGATGGACTAAAAAAAGCCTTCTCTAATCTTGGCGATGAAAATCAAAAGTTTGCAGCAGATCAGGGCACACGCGGACTCTTTGGCCGTGGCGCAAAAGATGTGGCCGTTTTCGGAAAAGCACGCTTTCACTCAATTTGCAAAGGTAAGTACTCAGAACTTCAAATTCTCCCTAAGGAATCCAAATGGGAGCGAAATGCAATTGATATTGCTCAAACTTCTGCACATCAGGCCGAACTTAAATTGAGTTCAGGAGAATCTGGGTTGACGGCGGAGCTCTACATTTCTAAGGAATATAGAATTCCCGCACCTGCAGACCTCATTGAAAAATTGGAATCTCACGTTCAGCTGCGCGATCTACTGAATAGAAATGTTGTCACGCTCTCTGACTCACGCTCCAAGGTAGAGAAAAAGCTCACCGGACTAGTTCCATCGGGTGATCTTCTATTGGATATCGAATTCCCTATTCCAGGTTATGAAATGAATGCAAAGCTCGAGGTGTTTAAGTTTCCAGAAAAACAAAATGGCAACGTTTCCGTTTACTCGAAACAAGGGTTGGTAATTTCCGGTCGCGGCGCTGCCTATGAAAACGGATTTCTAACCCTTGATGGTAGACCTGAATCAGGTTGGTTCTGCGGAAGATTGGATGCTCCTGAGATTCACGACCTTGCAAGAGCGATTGATAAAGATCAAGAACCTGATCCGAAGAATCCAACAAGAGTAGTAAGTCGCCAACGTGACGGTTTAGTGCGGAGCCATCCCTTCTATAGAGCCTTAGCGGGAGCAGTAAGTGCCCACCTAAAGCCGCTCTTTGATGAGGCAGCCAATGAAGAAGGTGCCAATAAGAAAGAGGGAGCCGCTCTTCGTAAGAGACTGGATGCCCTAGAACAGGCACTAGGAAAAGCACTCCAAGACTTACTCGATGAAACCGAACTTGGTGATATTCCATCCGAGAATAATCCAGACGATGAATCTCAAGATCTTCAATTCATACCACCTAGAAAAATCGTTGCGGTGGGCGATACTCCAAGTCTCACAATTCGTGCCCCAAAAGACTTAGATGTCTCCCAAATCGTTTTTAATGTAACCCAAAGCAAGAAGGTCATTACATTAAAGAATGTTGATGCTTCCAAGATCGCCTGGAAAGAACATCCTCGCCTTCCAGTTAAACAAGCGGCCATTCAAGTATTCGGGGAAGATGTAGGAATAGCCTCAATTAATGCGATTGTTGGAGAAATTTCTGCACATTGTGAAATCGTTGGGGCTAAAGTTCTGCCACCTATTGAGGTTGTCCCTGATCAAATTGCATTTGAAACCAAGAGAGCTTCGATTGCCCCAACTAAAAAGCGACGCCTATTGATTACAGCGCCTATTGAGTACGTGGGGGATATCGTCGAAGTTACTTCTAGCAACATAGTATTAACGGTTAACCCAAGGGTAAAGTTATCTCCGAGCCTATCTGGAATGGTTGCTCAAGGCGTTGTAATTGCTTCAGCGGGTGTTGACTTGGGCTCCTCAATTATTACCGCAACTCTCGACGGAAAATCTGATGTCTGTGAAGTACAAGTGGTGGAACCAGGTCAGAGCAAGTATCCAAAGGTTCATACAGAAGTTGTTGGAAATGAGAATCCTCCTAGACGCGTTGATATGCTGCTTGAGGATGATGGCCGTCTATTCGTGAAGATTTATGGTCGCCATCCATCCCTGCAAAGAGTCTTCGGAAAGCACCTTGGTGGAGACAAAGGATTTGTTAACGATCAGTCACTTGAAGCACACGCCACTATTGGTGAAATAGTCGCTCAACAGCTTTCAATTTATGCGGTTGAAAGAGAAGCGGCTAAGCACCCAGAAAGATTCTCAGATCCATCAAGTGCGTTTGCTCGACAACAAGAGTTTATCCCTAGATTCATTCAGTTGTTGCAGATTATTCTTTTGGAGAATGAATGAGTGCAACGCTAGCCGAGTTAATCGATGCACCGCAGGGAACTAGATTTGTAATTCCCTGGAGTTGGCTAACCTCAAACTCAAAGAAATCTATGGAGATTGTCTTTCAGTTTGCCTTCGATGAGGAACAGGATTTCTCAAGAGGTTTTGCCATTCATCATCTTAGATACATTCAGATTAGCGACGTGAAAGCGATCAAATATCTCGACTATAGGCATGTGCTTATGGCTATCGAGGAAATTCAGAAAATCGTCCACAATGCCAAATACTCAGAGCTTCCCACGGTGGATGACACCAAAGAGGCCTTTTCAGGTGACAAGATAAACTCATATGAGATTTATGAAGACATGATCCGTAAAGCATCAAATATTGAGGACCTTGCTGATGCAATCCTCAATCGAATTGATGCCGAGTTTCCTATGTCTGAAAGAGACAGAACTGTGGTTTGCGCACGTGCGGAGTGGTATACCTCAGATCCTCAAACCCTCGATTCCATAGGTCGAGATTACGGATTGACACGAGAGCGAATCCGTCAGATTTCAAAGAAATTTGAAATAACCATGATTGATCTGACTGGTGAGCTGAGATTCGCCAAGCTACTAAGCCAAACTGCTATAGCCTCTGAGTCGTTCGAGGATTTCCAGAAACAGGCGGTTGATTCCTCCCTAACGAGTGCGGAAGACTTGGATGTCACCCAATGCGAGTCAATTATGAAATTCTTAAGTGGCTCCTCGGGATGGCAACCCTTCTTAGACCAGTTAGATCTATGGCGATCCTTAGATGACGAGAAATCGCGAGCAGTCAGTCAATTAACGAAGTTCAGAAGCAAAATGGGATTCATCGACGCCGCATATGCGTCAAAAAGTTTGGGATTCACCTCCGAGGACATGATTGATTTGATTAAAGAGAAGTATCCACGATCTATATCGAGTAAGTCAGTTGTACTTGCCCGTACTGGAAAAATAGTGAGCACATTTGAAGCGGCAATATCGAAACAGCTAACGCTATGCGAAACTCTTCCTGCTGAGGAGTTACTGATTGGTGCACGACGTCATGCTTCGCTCCGAAACGACTCAATGCCCGCAGAAGACGCTGATTACATTCATATCATTCATTCTCTTTGCGGAAACCCACCTACAAAAGAAACATTCTTGAAGACTCAGCTTTATGAGACCGATTTGAGTGAATCTGATAAATGGCTAATTGAAGTATTCAAATCCTCGCAAAGTGGACTTTTGCACCGGGTTGAAATAACAAAGTTTGGAATAGATTCTGGAATGAATTTGGGGAGCATTACCGCGTATTGTGGCTCGAGCCCATTTATTCGTCCGCATTCAAATGGCGTGTATTCGCTTATTGGGATCTATCCAGATCCAATCCAAGTTGCGACACACGCGGAATTGGCACTAGCACAGGATAGATCCGTAGAGATGACCATCGAGTTCGAAGGTTCAAACGTCGCTTTGAAGTTACTCCCAAACTTGAACACTTACGCCTCTGGTGTCCTGCTACCTAGTCGTGAGATCAAAGAGATCTTCACAGATTCGACGTTCTCTCCCTTCTGCACCTGTGGTCCAATCGAAAGCAAGCAAGTTCTTAGGCTCTCAAAAGAGGGATTCTGGATGGGATTTCAAAGTATTTTTGCACACGCACTCCAGAAACATTCGTTTAATGCAAACACCCCATTCCAGATACTTTTCGACTTTGATCAAAAGAGGGGGATTCTCAATCCCTAAATAGCCGGTTCTCTTGATCTGTGGATCCTCAGGATCTAAACTCGATCAAGGTTTCCAACTTGAGGAGTAAATGTGGCGCTTTCGGCCCAGGATCGATTTAAAGCTGAATCATTAACCGTTACTGAAATGTTCCAATCGGGAACATATGAGATTCCAGCATTCCAAAGAGATTATTCATGGACCAAGGAGCAATGCGAAGACCTTTGGGGGGATCTAAAGAATTTAGTCGACGGCCAGGTAAAGGCGCACTTCATTGGACCCATGGTGGTCATACGCCAACTCGACAAGAATCAAAAGAATTACTTGGTCATTGACGGACAACAGCGTCTAACAACTCTCCAAATGATTATTGCTCTCTTGCGTGATCATTGGGTTCAATTGAATCCGGGTAAGCGAAGCACTCCAGCAGGGCCAAAGCCTTTTGAAGACACCTGCCAATCATTGTTGGTATCTGGTCCGCCCGCATATACGAAAACGTTTGAGCCGAATTGGCATGTTAGAGAAACTTTCTTCGACTATGTGCAACGAGAATTGTCAGATGACAAGAGAAAATCTGTCGTGAAGATGGCGGATGTTTCAAAGAAAGACCTCGAATATGCTGAAGAATTGTTCAAGGCATACCTATTTTTTCGTGAAAAAATAAACCTTCTAACTATCACTGAAACTGAAAAGTTTGAAGAGATACTTCTCAATGACATATTGATTTTGAGAATTGATGCCGTAGAAATAGAGAATGCATTTATTTTGTTTGAAACTCTAAATAATAGAGGACTTGACTTAACGCAAGGAGATCTTGTCAAAAACTTGATATTTCAGTCAATGAAAGAACCGGCAACAACAAATTTATCCCCCGCAATGGTCAAAATTCTTGGAGAATGGGATAACGTCGCAGAGAAAGTTTCATACAAAAAGCTCGATGCATTCCTGAGATATTTTCTAATTCTCAAATTAAAAAAGAAGATTCAGAAAGAGGGAATCAGCAAAGAAATAGAGAAGGAATATGGCACCACTGTAAGGATCAAGAACTTCATTCAAGAAGTCTCTGAGTACTCTGACCTTTATGCGCTCATCGAGCGAACGGATGCCTTTCAAGGTCAATACAAGATTCAACTCAACGCACTTTTTGATGACCTCAATGATCTGAACCAAGCGACGCAGGCCGTATTCCTACTGGCGGCACTAAAAAGATTCCCCAATTGGGAGACGAAAGAGCACTTCGAGAAACTCTCGAAAGCCTGTCGAGCCGCCGAGGTTCTCTCCTTCAGATGGTTGATAACCGGAAAGAATGCACAGGATCTTGAGAATATCTGGCGGGAGGCAGCGATTAAGGTCCTGGACGAAAAAAAATCTGATGATGACGCATTGAATAGTGCAATTTCTCACCTTAAGAGCCAGCTTCCTGCAGACCAAGAGTTCAAGACAGAGCTAGCGGGAAGATCTTTGAAGTCTAGTAAGTTTGTTAGGTATATCCTCAGAAAAATCGAGAATTCACGAATTGATAATGAGGTCTGGGTCCTTGCTGGCCCTGACAAACTCGATGTGGAACATATCGCGCCAAAAACCCCAGATGACACGCATGATTGGCGCAAGGTTATGAGTGGTGAATCCAGTTATCGAAATATTATCTACAGAATCGGTAACCAAACTTTGCTCACGAAGTCTCTAAATCGAAGTGCGAAAAATAAGGAATTCAAGGATAAAAAAGTCCAGTATCAGAAAAATACGGGTCACCTAACCCAATTGACTAAAGAACTTCTGACGGCAGCAACTCGGACCCAACATGCTGTCGCAAAGCGGTCTGACGCCCTGGCAAAGGAAGCATTGGCGCTGTGGAACTGGGATGCGTTGAACAAGGATTTGAAAGTCACAGCCTCAGCACCGAAGGAGCCAAGGAGACGGGTTGCGAAGAAGACTGCCACAAAGCGAACAGCAAAAAAGAGCGCCAAAAAAAGGGCAGCAACAAAATGAGAACATGCATTGCACACTTATGGAATCTTAAACTTGTGGAGTAGATGAGCAAAAAGTTAACACTAGCCTAGCTGGTAGCGATTCTGCCGCGTGGGGCCCAGCTCGGTGTTCAAAAATAGTTTCCAGGGTTTCTTGCATTAGGAGCAAGTCCCCCTAGTTTCGATCCCAAGTGAATGTGAGACCCCGAACCCAATGGTTAAAGTAGAACTATTTTGCCCAGTACTCTTGAAGATTCTTAAAGGCCTCTCTAATCAAAGGAGGTGCCTTTACTCCTAATATCACTTTCCCTGCTTGATTGAGCATGAAGCTCACCTGAATAGTCTTAATCTCTAGATTATTACTTACAAAAAGAACTACTGATCGATTTATCTCATACTCCGGATAATGCTCTTTGATATACATTCTCTCGATGTCTCCATAGTTATCCAAGGTTCGAATACCAAGGTCCAAGTTTTCAAAAGTCTTCCCCTCAATGTTTAGAACCTGCTTTCTTTCGACATCTAGCAGAATCAAATCAGGAATATCAATACTTTTTCTAGGTTCACTTCCAGGGACATATTTCTCGAGCGCTAGGTATTTCTTATCAGAGGTAATGAAGTAGCCTTTTTCTGATCCAGCATGATTTTCGAAAATAGACATGCCGCTGGTGAAATTTTCGACCACCAGATGAACAAATATGGTTGCGAGTTTTTCACCAGTGGTGTTGTAGTGCCAATAGGGGTATTGCAATTCTGATTTCGGCATGGAAAGACCTTCTAGTGAAATATCTAAAGCACTAGCAATTCGAACAAATTTATTCCTGGGTTGAACATGTTGTTGTGATAGGCCATGCTTAGTAATCACAATTTTGTCTTCCCAGCCGAGTTTTCGTGCTGTAGAAGCAATTAGAGTCAGTGCTCCAATGTTCGGGTCGTGAGCTAATCCGCCACTTTTAAATAATCGTCCAGAAATGTGTAATTCTTTTTCTACGATACTTATATCAATTGGCACATTTCCTGCAGGTGGCCTTCGCATTGCGGCCTTAAAATCAATCATTTCTTGCAAGGTCTTGAATGGTGGGTTCAGATCCTCATCAACAGTTTTACCTGCAATCTTCACGCCTAGACTACGTAAACACCTTGTCCCGAAGATATTAGTATCTGTTTGAGAAGCTCTTTGCTCTACATGCAAGTTGTAATACATATTGAGGTCCATCTTTGGGTAATGCAGTTCTGCATAAACAAATTTAGAGCATCTTTGGAAAACTCCTGTGTTTCTGCTCTCTTCATCGTCGGTCTTAGTTTCCTCCACCATGAATAGCGGACGATCACCCTCTTTAGGCTCGTCCGTTTGAAAAAAAACTAAGAAATCAATAAAACTTGAGTTACCGCTAATGATTTTTAGTAGGACTCTTTCAACTTTTGGAGTGCTATAGCCAAGAACTTCGTACCAAAAAGAAAAATCACCATTACCGTTTTGGACTGGAACAATCCTTAGTTTATCAATGAAACAGGGTATTCCTTGCTGCTTTGAAAACTTCTCAAGCACATAACCGATAGCTTCAGTTTTCGGCCTTTCTTCGCTCAGTATCCAAAGGGTCTTTAACATCTCAGTCCATTCTGAAAATCATGATGTATTGGTGGATTTGATTAGATACAAATGCAAACGGATATCCATAAGGATATAAATTGACCCCTTGATCGGCCCAGATCTTCATACCCAGATATCTAAGTCCGTCTATTTGCGCTAAGTCTTCGATCACCCTTGAGTGAAGCAAATTCGGTGAAGTTTTCGAAGGTTGAAGGTCCTTCATAAACACGACGATGTGGCCTTTGGGCTTCAAGTATTTCATTGAATCCTTTACGGAATCCTTGAAAATCGGGAAGAACTCGTCAATCCCCATGTTCCCCAAGTCTGTTGCCAAATCAGTAAATGGAGTTGGCGAGCTGTCCTGGTTTCTCTTTATTGCCTCTCCAGTTTTTTCGCGCGCAAGCATGTCTCCGTAGGGAGGGTCTATGAGTATAAGAGATACCTTTCTGGTCCCCAGAAGTGAGTCGATTTGCTTACCGTCCTTTAGGAGATGCATTGAGTCGCCTAGTATCGTTTTTTGTTCCTTCAACCCCAACAGCAAATTCGCTTGTTTGTATGCTTCAAGGTACTTATTGTTTAGATCTATCCCAACAGCTTGGCGGTTGCAAAGTGAAGCACCAATCAGCGTTCCCCCGACTCCCATGAAATAGTCCAGTACTAATTCGTCTTCTTTCGTAAAGAATTCGATGATATCTCGCATTAGTTGGGGCGGTTTTGGTGATGGGTGGATTTTTCGCACATCGTGGGCATAGCTTTCTATGCCATGAGTGGGGAATCTTGTGTTAATGACACTGTTAAGGAAGAACGTCCATTGCCCCCCAGCGAGGTCATTTAAGTTGTTTTTGCGGTGGAATTTTCTTCCGTCAGGAACTTGGATCACGTTAGCGGATTCTCCAATAACTACAGACCTTGGTATTTCTTTCTTTACCCAAGAAGGTAGCGCGTCAATCTCTTCCTGAGAAAGAACCGATGCTGCAGGTACATGAACTTTCAACTCATCATTGGCTTTGATTCTATTCTTATTCCTTTTGACTTTCGCTTGCTCTTTGGCTTTTGATTCGAGTTCCTTTACTAATCCCGAGAATAGGTCGTCATGAAGCTCTTCGATGCCCAAGATGGCTAGATACTCCCTTAGCGCCTTCGCGTTAATAACTAGCTTCGGATCTGATTTCTTTTTCATTTGGCCGCCGATACTACGATTTCATGGACTGTAGGTTTGTTGTCATCTTTAATTCTTGAGTATCTTCGATAGGGAAACTTGTAAATCTTTATTCTTTTTGGATCTGAATGCTTTTCTGCAATCGAAATGAGTTCTTCTTCTGATAGCAAGCCCTCTGTGCTGTAACTTAGGAAGAAATAATCAAAATTTGCATTTGAAAGCAAGTCTTCAAAACTTTGAGCGACTTTACCTTTTTTACAATAATTGGAAACCTTGTCCATGTCTTCGCGGGTTCCTGTCTTCCCTTTAAGAGTAGGGTTGTCGTATTTTGCAATTGACTCCAGCACATGATAGTTACCTAGGTACTGTCGGCCGTTGTATGGAGGATCGACATACAAGATCTCCCCACTCACTTTTTTGATTAAATCATTTGCATCCTGATTGTAAGAAATGTTCACTTTGCCATTATCGGTGAGTTGGGTTGGTTCAAGAAAGACTGGTTTTGACGTACGTGAATCCCAGTGTTTAAGGAAAGCGCCGTATGTCCCGGCAATGTTGGATACAGATGGAACGCACTCGAGTAGAGATGCCAAAAGGTACATATACCCATCTTTCGAAATTAGATCCGTGTCAAGCCATTCTTGAATTAACTGCCTTATTGCATCAATCGCGAGAGCGTTCTTCTCAGTTAGATACATTCGTTCCCCTGATTGATACGGAGAGAAGTTAAGCGCAACGAATGGGTCAGATCTAAATTTGAACTTTGCAATGTCAAGGGTGTTCAAGTAATGGAATGGATCACCTACTTCCTTCTCGAGCAATGCAAAGCTCGGCTCTTGGTTTAGTTGGATTCCGGCATATTGGAGGACGTGTGAAAAGTAGAGGAGATCGTTTGAAACAACTGGGAAGCGATTCTTGAAATATCGACCAACCGCCCCTGTTCCCGAGAAAATGTCGCAGAAGCCTCCACCCTTTGGTTGACGTTCGCTAACGGCTGCATCGAGCTGGGGAAGCAAATTAAGCTTTGAGCCTATGTAGCGCAAACTCTTCTCCTCCGTTTCGACTCCTTAAGTCTAGGGAGAGGAGCCGACATTTGCGGGGGTTTGTAATGACTTCCTTGGGCTCAGCCCAGGATATTTCTGGCAAACTCATCTGAAAAGGAGGGCGATATTCAGAAAATCCCCCAGATTTTTTAGGTGTCCACGCTTTTCTAGCAACACATCTGAGGAAGGGGTTTTCACGAGACCAACCCGCATTGCGCGCTTGTGCTAGCTCTTTACCGAAGAAGCTGACAAGCAGGAGATATGGCGGGAATGATGAACTATCGGGAGTTCATAAAGTCAGGTTTGACTGAAAGTCAATTATCTGAGGTTCGAGCAGTGGCGGCCGAAGTTCTAGAGGTTCTTGCGATGAAGGAGGTCCTCGATGGTATCCAAGAAGTACACAAATTTGGCGCCTCCAGCGCAAAGGTTCAGGCTGTTCTACTTACTCATCTAGAAAAACTTGGATTCACAAGTGAGCGAAAAGGCCTGTTTAAGAACATGAATGTATCTGGGATCAGACCTGATTACTTCAAAGCCCTTCCAGGAGGTGGAATCCTGTTTGAAGTAGAACGTGGGAAAACCATCGCAAACAATATGGATCTCCTTGATATTTGGAAGACTCATATCTGCCAAGAAGCAAAGCATCAGTTTTTACTTGTTCCAAATGTTCGTATCACAGAAAAGAATCAGGAGCAGAAAATATTTGCATCTGTGGAGAAGAGAGTCGGGACTTTCTACCTAGAAAAAACTCAACCTATCGACGTTGAATCGGTTCACTTATTCGGCTATTGATAATCATAGAGTGCGAACAACTAAGGTTTTGTGGTCATTGGCGGGCTAAATGTAAACTTGCTGGAAACGACATGGGGATATAAATTTACGAACCCCGAACCAGCCCCACCACATAGGCAACTCCAAACCCAAAGCCCACTGCCGAATATAGATATGTGAACCAGGTGAGCTCTGCTGGGATCAACAGAGTGAGGACTCCTAGCGCTGTAGCGCT
>JACCDJ011494637.1_pt1 | contig 11864 bp, 11 predicted proteins | sample 7444481 | NCBI WGS metagenome assembly JACCDJ01 (sample SAMN15323435, study PRJNA562643) | freshwater metagenome | isolation source: river surface water | place: USA:Blue River Watershed | collected 2017-08-15 | reverse complement strand
GTTCACATGGCCTCTACTATGCGCCCGATCCCTCCTCGCAGATTGCTTGCTCAATTGGCGGCAACGTGGCGGAAAACTCCGGCGGTGTGCATTGCCTCAAATATGGTCTCACCGTACATAACGTGCTTCGTGTACGTATGGTCACGAGCGAAGGCGAGGTCATTGAATTAGGTAGTGAGGGTCTTGATGCGCCGGGTCTTGATCTGCTCGCGGTGTTTATTGGTTCTGAAGGCATGCTGGGTGTGGTGACCGAAGTGACGGTGAAGTTGGTACCGAAGCCGCAGCAGGCGCGCGTGATCATGGCTTCATTTGACGATGTGGTCAAAGGGGGTAATGCGGTGGCGAACGTGATTGCCGCAGGGATTATTCCGGCGGGCCTGGAGATGATGGATAAAACCAGTTCACGCATGGTTGAACCCTTTGTCAATGCAGGCTATGACACCGAGGCTGAGGCGATCTTGCTGTGTGAGTCGGATGGCACGCCGGAAGAAGTCGAGGAAGAAATCGCGCGCATGACGGATGTGATGAACGCTTCCGGTGCCACGGCGATTGCCGTATCGAGTAGTGAGGCCGAACGGATTCGGTTTTGGTCGGGACGCAAGAATGCATTTCCCGCAGCGGGCCGTATCTCGCCCGATTATTACTGCATGGACGGTACGATCCCACGCAAGTATCTGGCGAAGGTATTGCTGGGTATCGCTGACATGGAAAAAACCTATGGGCTGCGTTGCGCGAATGTATTCCACGCAGGTGATGGCAACCTCCATCCTTTGATTTTATTTGATGCGAACACACCGGGCGAATTCGACCGGGCTGAAAAATTTGGCGCTGCCATTCTTGAGCTGTGTGTCGAAGTCGGCGGCACCATTACAGGCGAGCATGGTGTCGGGATCGAGAAGATCAATTCCATGTGTGTGCAATTTGCGCCCGAAGAGCGCGAAGCTTTCTTCGCGGTGAAGCGCGCGTTTGATACGGCTTTTCTGCTGAACCCCGACAAAGCTATCCCTACGCTGCAGCGTTGTGCTGAGTACGGAAAAATGCACGTCAAGCGCGGTGAGCTGAAATTCTCCGACCTGCCGCGCTTCTAAGATCTCCGACAAAAGAAAAAATTAATGGATCAGGTATTGCAGCAATTCCGCGACCGTATTGCATCCGCCTCAGCGAGCGGGACTGCACTTCGCATTCGGGGTAATGGCACCAAGGACTGGTACGGCCAGGAACTGAATGGCGAGGTACTTGATACCACGGTGTTCAGCGGTATCGTGGCGTACGACCCGACCGAACTCGTTATCACCGCACGGGCTGGTACGACGCTGCGTGAGATTGGCAAAGCCTTGGCAGAGAAGAAGCAGATGCTGGCATTTGAACCACCTCGCTTTGATGGCTTGGCGACGATTGGCGGCATTGTGGCCAGCGGACTCTCTGGCCCGCGCCGTCAGGCTGTGGGATCGGTGCGGGACTTCGTGCTCGGAACTGTGCTGATGGATGGCAAGGGTGAGGTGTTGAACTTCGGCGGACAAGTGATGAAAAACGTCGCCGGCTACGATGTATCGCGTTTGCTGACCGGATCACTCGGCACGCTGGGTCTGCTACTTGAAGTATCGATCAAGGTATTGCCGCGTCCTTTTGCGCAGCACTCGCTGCAGTTTGCGATGAGCGAGGAAGAGGCCTTGCATCAACTAAATGTTTGGGGTGGACAGCCACTACCGCTCTCTGCATCGTGCTGGGTGAATGGCCATCTGTATGTTCGCTTGTCTGGAGCGCAGGCTGCCGTCGATGCAGCCATCGCGAAGATGGGGGGCGCCGAGTTGTCGCAGGCGGAAGCATTCTGGGACAGCGTAAGAGAGCAAGAACACGAATTTTTTCAAGCTGTGCCCGCCGGGTTGTGGCGCCTATCTGTACCCACGACGGCAAAGCCCTTGTCCTTGCCGGGCGAGCAGATGATTGAATGGGGCGGTGCACAGCGCTGGCTGAAAACCAGTGCCGATGCTGCCACGATACGTGCCGCTGCAGCTACTGTCGGTGGTCATGCCACGCTTCATCGAGGCGGTGATAAATCAGTCGGTGTTTTCCAGCCCTTGGCGCCAGCCGTTGCACGCATTCATCGTAATTTGAAGAACACTTTTGATCCGGCGGGTGTTTTCAATCCACGCCGCATGTACACCGATTTCTGACGATGCAAACTAATCTCGCCGACTTCATCAAGGATACGCCGCAGGGCAAGGAAGCAGATGCCATTCTGCGAAAGTGTGTGCATTGCGGATTTTGCACAGCGACTTGTCCGACCTATCAGCTACTTGGTGACGAGCTCGATGGGCCACGTGGCCGTATCTACCTGATCAAGCAAGTTCTTGAAGGCAAGCCAGCCACCGAAAAAACCCAATTGCATCTCGATCGCTGCCTCACCTGTCGCAATTGTGAAACGACCTGTCCTTCTGGTGTGAACTATGGGCGGCTGATCGATATCGGGCGTGATGTCGTTGAACAGCAAGTGCAGCGCCCCTTTGTGCAGCAATTGGTGCGTACCGCGCTTAAGGAAGCCTTGCCGCGCAAGCCGCTATTTGATACCGCGATGAAGATCGGTCAGGTGGTGCGGCCGTTACTGCCGGAGGTGCTCAGAAATAAAGTACCCGAGGCACGCGCCGCGGGTCAGTGGCCTTCGCGCACGCATGCGCGCAAGATGCTACTGCTGGATGGCTGCGTACAGCCAGCAATGTCGCCTAACATCAATGCGGCTACGGCGCGTGTACTCGATGCACTTGGCATAGAGCTGGTGGTTGCATCACGAGCTGGGTGTTGTGGCGCGATTCGTTATCACTTGAATGACCAGCAGGGTGGGCTTGCCGATATGCGGCGCAATATCGATGCCTGGTGGCCTCATGTAGAAGCAGGTGCTGAGGCGATCGTGATGACCGCATCGGGCTGTGGGGTTACGGTCAAGGAGTACGGGCACTTACTCGAGGGTGATCCGGAATATGCCGACAAAGCGAGGCGCATTTCAGCGCTGACCAAAGATCTATCGGAGATCATGCCGGCGTTCGAAGAATCGCTGACGCAGAAGCTGGCAGGCAAGATAAGCAAGCGAGTTGCCTACCATCCTCCTTGCACTCTGCAGCATGGTCAGCAGATACGGGGCAAGGTCGAGAGCGTGCTGCGCGCTTGCGGCGTAGACGTGAAGCTGTGTGCCGACAGCCATCTTTGCTGTGGCTCGGCGGGTACCTACTCGGTCACGCAACCCGAGTTGTCTTATCAACTAAGAGACAACAAAATAAAAAACCTCGAGGCCGTGAGCCCCGAGGTAATCGTCTCAGCGAATATTGGATGTCTGGCACATTTACAGTCGGGTACTTCGACGCCTGTGAGGCATTGGATTGAGCTTATCGATGGGGCTTTGACCGCTCATCAGGTTGAGTGACTAGCGGCGTCGTCCGAGTCGTCGACTCAATCGTCATCGAAGGGAATGATGTAGTCTGAGGCTGTATCGTCTTGCCCCGGTTGGTTATTGGTGTCTGAAACTATCCCGCTCACGTTAGTGGTGACATCGATATTTCTACGAGGTGAAGCAGAGCGCTCTGACTCATCTGAGCTGGTTTGCGTCCTTTCTTCGTGGAGCATTGCACTGCGTCTTCCCTTATGTTCGCCTACTGTTCGACGTAGCCAGGCAGCATAGTCCAGCCGGTTCATCCACCCTGGCGGGGCGATTAGAAATAGCGGAGCCGCTATCATGCGAGTGGCTACTAGACCCACTGCAGCGGCACGACTTGAAGCAGGACCCGAGGCGAGGTTCTGTGCCAGCGAAGCGGCAATAGCGAACGGCAGCAGTGAAACCCACTTGCCAAAGCAATCCGCCACTGCTTCGATTCTTTTTCCGGGTTGCTCGGGATCACCCGCAACGGCGGTCCGCTTTTCCTGCCAAATTAAGCCAACCTCGTAGCTGAAGAGTTTCCAGAACGATGTTTTCTGCGATGTAATGGAGAGGTTTTTTTCTACGCGTTGTAATTCGTCGGTGAGTTGTGTTTTATATGGCCCGTCCTTAGCGTTCTGTAGTGCGGATTCCAGATCTGGCTTATAGGATTCGTAGAAGTCATTCTCGAGTTTCCAGGCATGGATAGGCTTGGTAATCTTTGCCTCTCCACCAGTCTCTGGCGCAAGCGTCTCTCGCATTTGCTGCGAAACCATCATCGTCAAGGCACCGGCTAGCGACCCGAAAACATGTTGTAGTGTGAAGTCAGAAACCCAGCCTTCGGCAGTTTTGTTAGTGATGAAGGCAGAGCCTCCGAGGGTACTTGAGGGCGCTGGCTGAGGTGCGAGCGGACCACTCGGGGCAGGTGCCGGGGCTGGTATTGCTTCCGGTGACGGCGTGGTTTGCGGTGGCCAGTAGGCATTCGGATTGGCTAATCCCCTATCGACTTCCAGCAGTGAGTTCCTCACGATGAATGATGCGGTGAATGCGGTAAAAGGTAAGTCTTCGGTCTGCCGTAATTGAGCCCGCGCAGCATTCGAGATCTGGTTCTTTTCGAGATATTTTTCTGCGGTGACATAAGTATGTGAACCGTCATCAGCTTTTACTGGAAATTTTTCCTTGAGCTGTAGTTCAGTTTTTGTCCGGTAGACATCGCCGGCCAAGCGCCCCTTGATGCGCTGATGGTAAAGCCACTCATTTAGCTGCGGATTAGTCCAAGTCTTTGCGCGTAGCATGCCGGCGAGCGGACCTGCTACGAAGGTATGCAGTGGCGCGGCTACAAAAGGAACGACGAGAGCGCCGGCAACCGGAATGGGGCGTGCGAGGGTATTGGCCACGCCAAAGGATGACAAATATGCCACGGCCCCGGCGAGCGCGTTCCATGCCATGACCTTTTTGGGGCTGTCATTGACGTCATCTTGGTAGTTCTTCCAGTATGTCTCGAAGGCCTCCTTCAGATTTTTAGTGGCCTCTGACATGCATGAAGCCGGGTGTATATCGATCTCGACATCATTCTCAGCCAGTGTTTCTTCATCGATCGATTCGGTCGAACTTCTCGAGCTAGCCGTTCCGACTGTTATGTCGCTGGCCTCATCATCGGCCTGCTTGGTTTTTTTATGTCGTTGATGACTACGATCGTCAACTGTGACGATTTCATCTGAGTCAGGATGCTGTGCAGTCTTCTTGTCAGCGGGTAGGTCGGAATTGGACGGGGCTGCTTTCCAAAGTGGGCCGGTATAAGTTGGCAGCGGTAACAGGTCAGTATCGTCATCGTCCTGCTGCCTTGGGGCTCTCGTGCTCGGTAGCTGGTCGGTCGTCTTGGTAGCAGAGGAACTGTCTGATGTCGATTGCAAGTGCCGAACCTCACTGCTAATTTCAGTGAATAGCTGGTCCAGGCGAATTAGTCCGTTCGCTATCTCCCGATCATCATCTTGTGTCCACAGCTCGTGTTGGAATGGTGCGTGTAGTTGAGATGACTCTCTAGGTTGCTTGCATCGACGGTGTTTTTCGTCGAGATCAGCTAGATACTCACATAAGTCCGATTCTTCTCTGCGTAGTCGGATAATCTTGTCGATGGTCTCTGAACCTTGGCGATCCTGATGTAATTGTTTTAATACTTGCTCGATATGATTTTCCAGCTTTTTGGCGCTAACCAAGGCAATTTCAACGGCGTTATCCTCCGCGTTGATATTCGCTGTCGTTGGGCCACGATTATGCTGAGGCGACGCCGGTGGCATCGGTAACGACGTGGTGTTCGGAAAATGTAACGGCAGCATCCCCCATCGGTCGGTTCCCAAGGATTCCCATGTGGGCAGATAAGCACTCTCGTTTGGGCGGGGTATCGTGGGCATAGACATGGCGCTTCTCCTCAAGCGATGGCATGGTTGATACCCTGCGGGTCGCGGGGAATAGTTGGTGTTGGCGCTAATGCGATCTCCTGCTGCAGGCGGCATGCATAATCCGACATCTGATTGAGATGATCAGCAAGCTCGTTCGCCGATAAACTGGCCAAGCCATCGAAATGCCGGATGCAGACGGCTTTTTCTCTAGTGGGATCGATACCGAAGGCTATCGGGAATCCGCTATGACTGAACAGATTCATGCCGAGCAGAGTCTCTAATTTCTGCTCTCGGTCTTCTTGGCCGATGATGCCAAGTTCGGACAGGCAGACGACCGTATCTGGTGCCAGTACTTCGTCGAAAAAAATCCTGTGAGGTATGCCGCGTAATTCCAGGTAACCGGTACTGACGAGGCTATCGGCGCGCTTATCTTTAATAAGTTCGCAGACATCGTTGCATAATTGTTGAAATTTAGATTCGGTCATATCTGTCCCCAAGTTATTATTCCGAGACAGACTGAAGCGAAGCGGACTGATTAAATCTTCGGTGCCAGCCTGTCGGCTAGCATCTGTGTAACTCGATGCGCAAATGGGTTCGAACGGAGGCAAGTAACACGCCGCTCATTTGATCCGAAGCTAAAGTGTGGCTAAAAGGGGCGGTAAAAATTAGGCCCCCATAAATAGATATCAAACTATCGGCAGCTTTCATCAGCGAGCCAGTAGGTCTTCCAGATCTTTTTCTATGGACGATGGCGCAGCAATCGAGGCATATCGGTTTATCACTCGACCATCGCGATCGACAAGAAACTTGGTGAAATTCCATTTGATCGCTTCGCTACCCAGTACGCCCGGTGCCTGCTGCTTCAGCAACTCGAATAGCGGGTGCGCATCGGGTCCATTGACGTCAATTTTTGCAAACATAGGGAAGCTAACGCCATACTGCTTTTCGCAGAAACTAGCGATCTGCTCATCGCTCCCCGGTTCTTGTGAGCCAAATTGGTTGCATGGGAAGCCCAATACGACGAATCCGCGATCCTGATATTTTTGGTACAAAGCTTCTAGCCCAGCATACTGCGGCGTGAAACCACATTGACTGGCTGCATTGAAGATTAGGAGGACTTTATTCCGATATTCGTTCAGAGTCGTCTGGCTTCCCCCGATTCTGGTCAGGGCGATGTCATAGAGAGTTTTCATAAGATATTCAAGTTGGTCGATAATCGAACTATATAGTGAGCTAGCGAAATATAAGCGCAATTGTTCGATAGGCGATAATTCAAGGCTATGTCCATCACATCGAATCTCCAGGAAGTTTGGCATGCCGTAAAGGCAGCCACTGAACAGGCAGGGCGAGACCCTTCTTCAGTCAGTATTCTGGCGGTCTCAAAGACTTTCGGGCCCGAGGCCGTGATCGAAGCCGCCGGCGGCGGCCAAGTTGCCTTTGGGGAAAATTATCTTCAAGAGGCGCTTGATAAGCAGCAGGCAATACAGACGCTTCGCCCCGATCTGGCGCTTGAATGGCATTTCATCGGCCCGATACAGAGCAATAAGACGCGTCCTATCGCAGAACATTTCGCTTGGGCACATGCGGTTGATCGTGAAAAAATTGCGTGCCGCTTGTCTGAGCAGCGGCCGCCAGACCTTCCGCCGCTCAATATTTGTTTACAGGTCAATGTGAGCGGTGAGGCGAGTAAAAGCGGTATCAGCCCGGAAGATCTTCCGGCGTTAGCGAAGGTAGTGGCGACACTGCCGAACCTCAGGCTGAGAGGTCTGATGGCGATACCGGAACCTGCCGAGGATTTTGAAAGCCAGCGCAAGCCGTTTGAATTGATGCGCTCGCTACAGCAGCAGCTTGCTGCAATGGGGATCATGACCGATACCCTATCGATGGGTATGTCAGCCGATATGGTGGCTGCTATCGCCGAGGGTGCAACGATCGTGAGGATCGGTACTGCAATTTTTGGGAAGAGAGATTATGCAAAGTAACTTGAAAATTGCTTTTATCGGCGGTGGCAATATGGCGCAAGCCTTGATCGGCGGGCTGTCCGGAAAGCTAACAGAGGGATCCAATATTCACGTCGTTGATGTTGTCCCCGAAACCCTGACGCAACTGACTGCGCGCTTTGGTGTCACCACAGCGACGGGTCCATCGGATGTTGTGGCGATGTCCGATGTCATTGTCCTCGCCGTAAAGCCGCAACAATTACGCGACGTAGCATCCAGCCTCAGGCCGTACCTTAAGTCGCAGCTTGTTCTGTCGATTGCCGCGGGTATCCGTGCAGCTGACCTCTCTCGCTGGTTTGGCGGTTATCAGGCAATTGTTCGCACCATGCCGAATACGCCTGCGCTGGTTGGTAAGGGTGTGACAGGCGCGGTGGCAATGGCGGGGGTCTCGGATACGCAGCGGCAGATCGCCGATGCGATGTTGCGCGCCGTTGGCGAGACAGTGTGGATTGCTGATGAAGCCCAGATGGATGCAGTTACCGCAATCTCGGGTAGCGGCCCGGCCTATGTGTTTTATTTCATCGAAGCGATGCAGCAAGCAGCGCTGGAGTTAGGGCTTACCGAACAGCAGGGTAGGCAATTAGCACAGGCGACATTTGCGGGTGCCGCTGAGTTGGCCATCCGTTCTGATGAGCCGGTCTCGCTACTTCGCGAGCGCGTCACCTCCAAAGGCGGTACGACTTATGCTGCATTGACCTCTATGGAAGCGAGCGGTGTCAAGGCTGCGTTGGTCAAGGCGCTGCATGCGGCAGCTGAACGCGGTAGGGAACTCGGCGAGGAGTTCGGCAAGGAGTAAGCCCTTCTATTGCAGATTTACAGTATCTCCAGATCATTGATGTTCGTGTCCTGACAGGCGCTTGCCTCCGTTTGTCGATGTAGTTTGACGGCAAGTCGCAAGTCATTTACCGAATCCGCATGCCTTAGCGCTTCATCGATACTGATGCGGTCGGCTACCACCAAATCAAATAGGGCCTGATCAAAGGTCTGCATGCCAAGCTCGCGCGATTTTTTCATCGCTGCCTTCATCTCATGGATTTGCCCTTTACAGATCAGTTCAGCGATCAACGGCGAGTTGAGCATGATCTCTACCGCCGCGCACCTGCCCTGCCCGGATTTTAGTGGTACCAGGCGCTGCGAAATCAATGCTCGCAGGTTGAGCGAAAGATCCATCAATAGCTGTGGCCGACGTTCTTCGGGAAAGAAATTCACGATACGATCAAGCGCCTGATTGCTGTTATTAGCATGCAGGGTAGCGAGGCATAGGTGACCGGTTTCGGCGAATGCGACTGCATGGTCCATAGTTTCACGGTCTCGAATCTCGCCAATCAGAATCACATCCGGTGCCTGTCGCAGGGTGTTTTTCAGCGCGGTATGCCAGTCTTGGGTGTCGGTGCCAACTTCGCGTTGTGTGATGATGCAGTTTCGGTGCGGGTGAATGTATTCAATAGGATCTTCAATCGTAATGATGTGTCCATAGCTGTACAGATTGCGGTGACCGATCATTGCAGCCAGCGTGGTTGATTTTCCTGACCCGGTAGCGCCTACCATGATCACCAATCCACGCTTGTGCATGACAATGTCTTTGAGTGTCTCTGGTACGCCAAGTGAATCAATCTCTGGAATATCGGTCGTGATGGTTCTTACAACCATGCCGGTTTTACCCTGCTGGATAAAAGCGGATACTCGAAAGCGTCCGACGCCCTCCACACTGATCGCGAAATTCCCCTCGTTTGAATTCAAGAAATCTGCATGCTGACGCTCATTCATGGTGGACAGCACCAGCGAACGACTCTGCTCAGTAGATAAGACCTGTTGCGATACGGGCGTCATCTTGCCGTCAATCTTGATTGCGGGTGCATAGCCCGCCGTGATGAACATGTCTGAGCCGCCTTGCGAGCGCATCATCCTCAGTAGGTGGCTGACATCGCGCCATGCTTGATCCCTCTCCATACTCAACTCGTAAAGTTTTCTGGCATCTTGGCGGCAGCGCGTGCGGTTGCCAGTGAGATGCGGTGACGTCGAACCAGATCTCGCAGGCTGGCATCCAAAGTCTGCATACCGAGCGCCGCGCCGGTCTGTATGGATGAATACATTTGCGCAACCTTGGACTCTCGAATCAGATTCCGGATCGCAGGGGTTCCCAGCATGATCTCGTGCGCGGCGACGCGACCGTTGCCGTCAGTGGTCTTTAGTAGCGTCTGTGAGATCACCGCTTGCAATGACTCGGACAGCATGGCGCGTACCATCTCTTTCTCTTCGCCCGGAAACACATCGATAATCCGGTCGATAGTTTTCGCGGCTGAGACGGTGTGTAGCGTCCCGAACACCAAATGGCCAGTTTCTGCAGCCGTTAGTGCCAGTCGTATAGTTTCCAAATCCCGTAACTCACCGACCAGCACAACATCAGGGTCTTCTCGTAGCGCCGATCGAAGCGCGGCTGAAAATGATCGCGTGTGTGGCCCCACCTCCCGTTGATTGATGAGTGCCTTCTTGGATTCATGAACGAATTCGATCGGATCTTCTATCGTCAAGATATGTGCATACTCATGCTCATTGATGTGATTCACCATTGCTGCCAGCGTGGTTGACTTGCCTGAGCCTGTCGGACCAGTGACGAGTACCAAGCCGCGCGGTTTCAACGCCAGCTCGGCAAAGATTCTCGGGGCACTGAGTTGCTCAAGGGTCAGGATGGTCGAGGGGATAGTACGGAGGACAGCCGCTGCGCCGCGGTCCTGATTGAATGCATTCACCCTGAAGCGTGCTACACCCGGAAGCTCGAACGAAAAATCGATTTCCAATGTGTCTTCGTAGCGCTTGCGAAGATGATCGCTCATCACCTCGTAGATCATCGCGTGTACTGCTTTATGCGGCATCGGTGGCAGGTTGATTCGGCGTACGTCACCATGTACACGAATCATCGGCGGCAGACCTGCTGATAGATGCAAATCAGAGGCGTTACTTCTGACCGCAAAGGTCAATAACTCGGCAATATCCATGGTGTTCGTGCGCTTTGAGCATCAAGGCCACCATGCGGTAGCTGCAGCGCGCGATTATCTGTTGGCGTTGCGCTTATGCTCAAGCGTCACACGCAGGATAGGCTTAGTTTGTTGTATAGATGCGGCAGATCAGCAATGAAGCGGATCAGCCAAGTGCTATGCCGGCAAACACGGCAGCGCCGAGCCAGTTGTTGTGACGAAATGCGGCGAAACAGCGCATGCGATCACGATCGCGAATCAACAGGTAATGATAGGCCGCGATACCAGCCGCAATAATGATGCCAAGATAAAACAACGGACCAAGTTGGTAGCGGGCGCCTACCAGTGCGACCAGTGCAAGGTGAATGCCGTAGCAGAGCATGACCGCGATGACATCGAAGCGGCCGAAAGTGATTGCCGACGTACGAATCCCGATAAGTAAATCATCATCACGATCGACCATGGCGTATTCAGTGTCATAGGCCAGTGCCCAGAATACATTCGCGATCAGTAGCACCCACGCTTCCAATGGCACCGTTGCCTGAACGGCGGCGTACGCCATCGGTATACCGAAACCGAATGCGATACCGAGATACGCTTGGGGCAGTGCGAAGAAACGTTTGAAGTAAGGGTAAGAGGCGGCGACCACCACGGCGAGTACCGACAGCTGTTTCGTCAGGCTATTCAAAGGCAGTATTAATGCAAAAGACAGCAAAGCGAGTACGCTCGCAATAACAATCGCCTCCCACGCTGCGATACGACCTGAGGTCAGCGGGCGCTCGGCGGTGCGTTTGACGTGTCGATCGAAGTCGCGATCGGCGAAGTCATTGATGGCGCAGCCTGCTGAACGCATCAACACGGTCCCCAGACTAAAAACAAGAATCAGCATCGGATCTGGCTGGCCGTTCGATGCCAACCACAGCGCTGAGAGCGTTGGCCACAGCAAGAGCAAGCTACCGATTGGTTTATCAAGCCGGACAAGCTGCGCGTAGAGTCTGAGCTTGGGCAGCAGATGGGTGGTCGTGATCATGTGCGCTAGTGTAGCGCGGGACGATTAGTGCTCGGCTTGGCGCGCGTCTGGCAGCAT
>JACCDJ011204668.1_pt1 | contig 11867 bp, 4 predicted proteins | sample 7444481 | NCBI WGS metagenome assembly JACCDJ01 (sample SAMN15323435, study PRJNA562643) | freshwater metagenome | isolation source: river surface water | place: USA:Blue River Watershed | collected 2017-08-15 | reverse complement strand
TTTCAATTAATTTAAAAGATTTCTTAAAATTAGAAGTTGTTCAATCACCATTAAACGGTGATAAGATTATGATTGTTCCATTTTCTGAATTATCAGCAAACGGATTCGATACTACTAAATTCACAATCGCCGCTGAAAACAGTTTACCAGCAGGCAAATTTACTTCAAATAAGTTTTCAATTAATGGAACTTTAGAAGAAGTAACTAGAGCTCTTGCTGGTTGTTTATCACAATCTGAATATGGTTTTAAAATAGTATATGATGGAACTAATATTATCATTGAAGATTATGGAACTGGATCTAATAGAAAAATGACTATTTTCGGAATTAGAAGTTCTAACATATCTAATTTTATAAATGTTGTAGTTGGTTCTCTTGAAGTTCCAACTAATTTAACAAGTGGAATTGTAGCAAACTGGGATATTTATTATCCAATTGGCGGATCGATCAAAAATCAGGCAGTTATAATTAAGTCTGAGAATAAAGGTAATATTCAAGTTGGAGATCTTGTTAGATCTGCAGTTGGCGATAAATTTGTTAAAATTAAGCAAATAATCGAGGATCCTGTTAAAATAGGATCTTGGAGAATTGTCTTTGAAAAAGAAATACAATTGCCTAGGACTAAAAATCTAAATGTATATAGATCTTATAAAACTAAATATGGTAGATTCCAAATTTTAGACATTAAAGATTTTGACTTTGATTTTTATGATACTTCAAATTCTGAATTAAATGAACTTGCGTTAGAAACAGCGTTAACATCACAACAATATTATAAATATGATTTAAGTTCTAGTCCTGATTTTTTAATAGAACCTTCTAAATATTATGCAAACTTAGCGCCTCTAGTTAAAGAGGATGTTGTTAATAAACAGGCGCAAGTTGTTGGTCTAGATGAAGATGGCGCTATTCAAATATTTGGAGAGTCAGTATCTTCTGAATATAATAGACTTAATGAAAATGAAATTAAAGATACTGCAATATTAAGTAGAGTTGTGCCAACTGTTAATAAGTTTGTTATTAAGGATGGATTTAACGCTAGAATGAAGCCATATCACCTTAGCGTGAATGAATCTTTTGGTACTAATAATTTATCACCTAGTTTAAGTGGTGATACTAGAAGACCTGATTTGCTTAATATGGAACATTTCCATATTAATAGAATGCCTTTATTTTTACAGGCAGATATTGATAATTTATATAAAAACAAGAGTTATATCGACCTTGGAATTGGACGTAGTTTATCATTAAATGACTTAAAATCTACATCATATAATTATTTTGATAAGTATATGATATGGAATGGTCTTCTTAGTGACTATATTATTCTACAAGATATAACTAAAGTTTCTCTACCTGGTAATTTAACTCAAACGATTTATACATTCAATGGTCCAATTTCTAGCACTGCATTAAATATACCAGCAAATACTCAAATATTTAGAGCTGGTTCGACTCCTGTGATTTTTAATGGGACTGCAAGTGCCGGTGCTGGATCTAATAAATTAACAACAATTGCATCTCCAGTAGATCCACTACTTGATTTTAAGATTGGCGATATTCTTAATAGAAATATTGACTCAAGTGGAAATCCAATTCCGTTATTTGTTAAAAATAAAAGAGAAATAAGATACTCTAGATTCTCTAATGGTAATGCCAATCAGTACCCTTCGACTATCTTTAGAGGTCTTAGATATATTTTTAAAAATAGAAAAGAGACATCACAAACAACTCCAAAAGAATTTATCCAGTCTGGAGAGGTTAATGGATATAAGTTTGCATTTGTTGTAAACGTTAACGTATCAAACAATAACACAGACAGTACATCAAAAACTATTGAAGTTGTTAAGAATGATAAATTTAAATTTATCTGCATTTATGTTAATTTGCTACTACAAAATAATTTAGTTAGATCTTTTCCTAGAAAAGTATTTTATGAAATTGAAAATGCACTAAACACTTCAACTGGTTTACCAGTCGATACGATTATAGATGGTGGATTAGATTTAAATGGTGCAAACTGGTTGAATTTTGGTGGCCAAAATTCTGGCTTAACATACATTAAAGGTATTACTGGTACTAATGGAAAACCTACCAGATTCCTATCTCAATTAAACCAAGTCGATGGTCAATATTCATATTTAATATTCAATGTTGGTAACTCAACAAAAGTTTTAAAGGTAGATAGAGTAGTTGGTGATGATGCTATTATTACTAAAGGATGGCCAAGAGATTGGGATGGAATAAATGATGATTTAGAATCTGGAGCACAGTGGACAACCGTTAACTCAATATCTTCGACACTTGAGCAATCTCTATCTTACAAATATCATAAAGGTGGTATTGGAGTTATGATTGATGTATTTGAATCTTTGAATGCAAAAAGATTTTCAGATCTTTTAAATAATAATCCATCACAAGTAAAATACACAACCATTAAAGAAGATGGTACCATTGCAAATAATGAGTATGTTTTAGATGTCGAGGACGGTGTTGAATTTATTAAATTATCTTCATTGACAACTGAGGTTGACAGCGACAAACCTAAATCTTATAAAGTTACAGCTGAAGAAATTGGTAAAAATATAGTTAAACGAGGAGATGAGTATTTCGTTTCAATGAAGAGAATGAATGGTGATTATTTACCGAAATTTAATGATGTTCTTTTCTTTGAGGAAATTTATCCTTCAAACATGTATTATGAATTAAATAATTCTGGTCAACCAATTAAAAATAAGCAATCTATTTTATACAACAAGTATAATAATCTCGGTGTTGTTTTCGGTACAGCATATACGTTGACTGGTCAAAATAAAATTGGTTATATTCCAAATTATTACTATCATAAAGTTAATACTGAATCTGCTGATGCCGTATTAAAATTATCTTTAACTTCTGATAAATTGCCGGTATATCCAAAAATTGGAGAAATTGCAATTGATAAAAAGGATCTAAATATTCTTAAATCAAAATATGAAGATGATTACTACACAAAATCATTGTTAAATAGTAAGAGTGAAACTGCATTTGGTACTATAAACCCTGCAGAAAAAAGTTCATTTATCGGATCTACTGTTATGAAAGTAGCTGATACATATGTTCTATCTAATTTTAATGTTGTTAAAGTTAACACACTAGACGAATTAGATACTTTTTCAATCAAAGCTTCTAGAGATGGTTCAATTGCGTTTTTTGAAAATGATGAAAAGATTTACATAGATTGTTATTTAAAATATGCAGTGCTAGATGAACTTATCGAAGGTGGAGTTAAATCTAAATTTAATAAGTATGTCAATCCTGCTAAATCATACGGTGACATCACGACTATTGAGGATGATTTATCTAAATATGTTGAGTTGAATATAGTTCCTAGATTTATTATTGAATCTGTTGATTTATATGCACGAGAGAGTAAAGATATTCAAACTGGATTTACTTCAGTTTCAGATGTTTCTCTAATCGATCAATCTGTTTTTGTTAGACAATCTAACTTCACATATAAAACTTTTACCGAGGATCGACTTGGTTTTAGACTAATATATAATAAAAGGGCTGGGTATCATTACAATTTTATACCGGCTATTAAAATATCTGCTTAATAAATGTCTTTAGATATTAAAGAAATATTTAGATCGGATCTAGATCCAACAAGTCCAACGTCATGGTGGTCTTCAAAAAAGATTGAAAAGTTAAATTGGAACTTTGATCAGATTGAAGAAATCGGAGGTGGACCAATGGGACCTCAAGGATTTGATGGTGTAATTGGTCCTGAAGGAATAACAGGATCTCAAGGTCCTATCGGAAGACAGGGACCAAAGGGTTTACAAGGATCTCAAGGTCCTATGGGAGAAACTAATTGGTTGGCAAATATTGGACCAAATAATATAACATTAAAAATCCCACAGTCAACAACAAATCCAAGTAATGCTATAGTTGGATTAGATAATCTAGATCAGGATTATGATTTAGTTACCCCAGCTGGAAATACAACTTCGGTAAAAAGACTGCATACAAATGATGCTTCACAAAATAATTTTATTTTTATCTCATCAGATGTAGATGGAACTAATGTTGATTTATCTTTAAGAAAGCAGGTTTTTGGTAATTTATTCTATGATACTAACCATTCTAAATTTGATTTTGGATTTAAAAACGTATCTGGTTCTAAAAGGTTTATTTTTAAAACAACAAATTTAACAGGTGGCGAGGTATCTTTTAAAACTAGAAACATTAATGATACCTACATTTTTAAATTTAATGACACTGGATCTTATTTTAATAGAAATACAACAATTAACTCAGAATCTTTATTAAATTCTACTAATAAATTTCAACATGGAACTCCAAATCCAGGAGATGTAGCATACACAGATGCATCGAATGTTGGACAAGTTAAATGGGGAGATCCTAAAGATGTTATTGGAGGTTTTCCAATTGGTTCTATAATTGCAATCGATTCTGAATTTAAAGAACCATTTTTTGATTTAGTTAATTCTGCAACTTCTGGAACTTTAACGATTACAGAACAGGCCGCAGTAACCGGTACACCGACATTAGATCCACCAACTTTTACATTTTCATACGGAAAAGGTAAAGGTAAGTTTAAAGGATGGTATCTTTGTCATGGAAGAACATGGTACAAAGGTAGTATATCATACGATGTTCCTAATCTATGTAGTTTTGATTTGATGATAGATTATCCGTACGAGGCTGGATTAGGTTCATCGCCAACAGTTTCTCAAGTTCTTCAAAATACAGACAATAGACCGATATTATCAAGTGCTGTTTTAAAATTTGTAGCGGCATTAAGTGGAAGTACATATACATTTAGTAACGGTACCTCTGGTACTGATGTGTTAGAGTCTTATATAGATTCAGGAGAACCTGCTGAACAAATTTATAATGGATCTTCTGGTACAGAAAATGAACTTAAAATGGGTCCAGGTTATGGATTGGTTTATGTTGTTTATTTAGGAGAAGATGATATGGCGTGGGACACTGCTGGAGCAGCACCTACATTAAATGATATAACTGCTGGATATAGTTCATCTTCAGCAGGTTTAGCATGCGCAGCAACTGAAACTTCTTATAAAACTAATTTTGTTGCATCGTGGACCGAGACTAATAACTGGTCAACTTCTTCTTACAAATTATTTAACAGTACTGGGGTTGGTTATGCTCCAACTGGATATTATGAAAAATTCGGAATTGTTAGATATTGGAATGCAGTTTCTGGAACTTTTACAAGTAGACAATCTTGTCCAACATATACTTCAATTCAATTAGCATACAATGCGAGCGTAATAGCAAGTGGAATTAATGGTGCATTTTCTGGATTGTCAAAATCAACATATTATGTAGATGGAAGTTCTTTAAGTTCAGCAACTGTGATATATTCGAACTCAGTTGGAACAATACTAGCAGATGCTGGGTGGTATAGGGATTCTGGAATTAGAAGATATTGGGATGGATCTGGATTTGTTGGAGCATCTCCAACTCTAGATTATGTTAGATATTTGTCTGGATTATCTTGGAGTACAAGTATTTCTGGAGCATGTAGTGGTGATTACTTTGTATACGGATATTACCAAAGTTCAAGCGCAACTTTATTATCTTTTACTTCAATATCGACTATGTTAACAAGTGATGTTGATAGTAGTGGAGAAAATCCATTATATTTTGCGGTTCAAGGAAGATATTATAGTGATGTTTCGGGTCTTAATTATAGACAAGGAACTAACTCTAATACTGGAGCATTAAGTAGTTCTGTATCTTGTTATTCATCATCACCTGGCCCAGGAGGTTCAACAGGTTGTTTATTATATGGAACTAAAATATCAATGTCTGATGGATCGTATAAATTTATACAAGATTTAAAAGCTGGAGAAACCCTATCTAGTTTAAATTTTAAAGGAATGCCAACAACTGAAAGTCCGGAATTATCAACATGGTCTTCAAAAGATGCTAATCTTTCAAAAGATACAGTTGTTTTAAAGAATATTAAAACAATAAATTCAAATACAATATACTCAATAAATGATGGTAAATTGTTTTGTACAATTGATCACTTGCATGTATTTAAGCATGATGGATTATGGAAAGTAGGAAAAACTGAAGATTTAATTGAAGGCGATTTCTTATTAGATGAAAATGGAAATGAGATTGCTATAAATAATATTGTTAAAATGTCAGGTAGTTTTATAGTTTATAAACTAGATACTGAAGAAAATGACTTATTTATTGCAAATGGAATATTAACACACAACAAAGGAGTAGGAAATCAAGAACTAAACGTTCAATAAAGTGGAATTGTTTTTCTATAGAGCTGGTAAATTTGAAACTAGAAAAAGATGGTTAAACCCAAATATAAAATCTATAGTTTCATTTTTTAATCAGGTTTTCTGTTCTACCGATATTTTAAAAAAGTATCACGTTATTATTCGAGGAGGATGTTTATATAAAGATCTGTCAAACACAAACGACATAGATATTAATTTATCTTCAAGTGATATTGAATCCTATGATGTTCTTGAAAATGATTTTCTAATCTTACAAAACATAGCAAATCAACATAACATTCTCTTAGATATTTCTTGGTCTTCAATTTCTATTTCATATTTATATGATATGAATCTTGATAAAGATAATATCTATGAAAATTTAGAAAAAATTAATGGAAGTTATGTAAATATTGGTTTTTTTCAAAAGATAGTTAATGGAGATGTTGTTCTACATATAGATAATAGAAATGAATTAAATTCAGTTGGAGAATATCTGGTTAAATATGAACTTAAAGACCTTATGATAAATGCATTTAACCGATCTTCTTATAGTAAATGGATATTATCAAATAAAGCGCCGATTAAATACTTAGAAGCTAACCAAATTATATCCGGTGATTATTCTGCTCTAATAGGCGAAAGCAACAAAATTATCTAAGATAAATATAAAGATAAAAATACATTAGACTATAATGTCATTAAATTTAAAACCCATATTATCTACACAGACTGATAACCAAAAGTTAGATGCTATAAACTATAACTTTGATCAGATTGTTGCAAACGGAGGTGGCCCAATTGGAGCACAAGGAGCAACTGGACCTCAGGGTCTAGACGGTTTAACCGGCGCTCAAGGAAACCAAGGTGTAACAGGCCCTCAAGGAAATCAAGGTCCTCAAGGCGCAGCTGCTGCAAATTATTGGAAAATTAACTCCAATTCTAGTTTTAATAATAAAACTTTGGTTCCTGTTCATTCTGGAACAACAAATCCTCCGACAGTAATGTTCGGTATCGATGGAGTAGATCCTTTATATGATACTGTTTTTGACGATACTGCTGTGGTTTTTAATAGAAAAGCTATTTATGGTTATAATTTAGTTCTAACCGACGATAGTGTTACAACTTCAGATAATAACAAAATAGGTTTTAAATTATTTCAAGATGGTACAACTACCAAATTTGAAATGGGTTTTGCAAGTACTTCAAATGCCAATCCAACACAATGGCAATTTTTCTCAGATGGTTTTGAATTTTCAGATGGAACCAATAATTTCTTAGAGATATTAAATAGCGGAATTAATGTTAATGTAGGTTCTACCTTTGCACAACCTACAACATTTCAAAATACGGTAAAAATTAATAGTGGAAACCCAGCAGATGGTAAAATATTAGTTGCAACGGACACTCAAGGTACAACAACGTGGAAAGCGGTTACTGAAATTGGTGGTGTTGTTCCAGTTGGTACTATAGTTCCAGTTTTAACTAGTATTTTTGATGACACTAATAATTTTTATAAAGATGCTGAAACTTTTTCAGGAGGTGCTTCTGAAAAATTAAAAATTAGACATGGTAGAGGAAAAGGAGATTATAAAGGATGGTATCTATGTAATGGTAAAACTTGGACAAATGGTCAAGGGCTTTCATTAGCGGTTCCTGATTTAAGTTCATTTGATTACACAATTGATGCAGCTTCAGGAACAGGACAGGGTGCAGTAACTGTTACTAATTCAAAATTAGCAATTGTTGGTGGTGCAAATGTTGCATTTGCTGCTGATTATCAAAGTGGATATTCATTCGATGATACTATCACAAATAACACCGAATCAATATATACAGCTGGATCTGGATCAACACAATATGATTTAACTAAATTAGTTTTTATAGTATATCTTGGAGAAGATGGATGGTATTGGGAAGATAGTGGAGTTTCTTCAATTACACACTATTATTTATTATATCAGTCTGCTTCAGCAAGTGGAGCTCAATCAACAACACCAAATTACACGATGTCTCCTGCTTCTAGCTTTAGTGCATCGGCAGCACCTGGATCTAGTGGAGTAACTATAACACTAACATTGACCCCAAATTCAGGGTATCAGTTTACTAATACTAATAATGTTGCTTTATATACTTCTGCTAATTTATTTAACTGGCCGGCAAGAGATACTTCAGTAACTCAAACAAATGCTGTGATTAATCAGTCAGGTCAATTAGTGTTAACATTCACTGATAGTAGTTTCCCTACTGTTAATGGTGGAACATCAATTCTTCAAATTATAGGTAATGCTCAGCAATTAACAACAGGAACTGGATTATCTGTAAAACGTTCTCTATCAGGATTCCAAGGAAATAATGCATCATCTTGGACAAATCAAACTGTTTATATTTCAAGTGCATCTACATTTGATAATGCATCATATTTATACGGTGATAGCAATTTAAATACTTCTGCACCTCAAGGATGGTACGCATATAATAACGGATCTACCTGGTCATATAGATATTGGGGAGCTGGTTCATTTAGTAGTTTTTGTAATATGACTAGCGTTTCAGTAGCTCCAGGAAGTTGGAGTAATGTGGCTGCTGATACCTTTATAACTAATGGTACTGTTGGAAGATTTCCAGCCGTTGGAGCTAATAATGCATGTAATTCAAGCATAAATCCAGATGATCTTGCTATTTATTTCTGGGCTACAACATCAAGTTTATCAGGTATGGCGCAAGGTACTTCTGTTAAAGTTGTATCTTCGGGTATTGTACAAGGTGCCGGTCAGCCAATAGATTGGAGTGATGCTGGTTCAACTTATGGAGCAGCATATATAGTAATGTCTCCTTGTACTAAGATGTGGAACTATAATATTAATAGTGGTACTCTAACTAGAATGACAGTTTCATGTGCTAGTTATAGTTCATCATATGACGACCAAAGCGGAATTGGAGATTGTTCAAGTGGCTTCAACAGTGGAGGAGGATTTGGAGGTTCATAATAAAATCTCTTTAAATAATTAATAAATAAAATTTAATATAATGATTCCTAAATTACCTAGTATCAGCAAGAACGTCCTAACTTTTATAGTCGGGGCGATTGTTGTTTTATTATTCTTGAAACAATGTAATTCAATTCAACAATTGAAGGACGAAAAAGAAATGGCAAAGAAAGAAGCCAAAAGAGCTATGAATAACTTGTTAGCTGAACAAGACAGTGTCAGAGTTCTTATAAAAGAAAATGGAGGCTTAGTTGCCTCAAAGAGAAGTTTTGAATACACAATCAACGAATTAGAAGATAACAATTCAGAATTAGTTGAAGAGTATAAAGAAGCACTTGGAGATATTAAAAATCTTAAAGATGTAAACTCATTAATGAAAACTGAGATTGCAGTTCTTTCTGAAGTTAAAGGAGGAGAATCAACAGTAACTCAAACTTCTGATTCTTCTGCAACCGTTGCTTTTTCTAAATTTGATGATTTTGGAAAAGGAAATACTAGAAAATTCTCTGGCTCTGTTGATGTAAATTACAATTCTAATAAATTTACAGCTTCTCCTGGAGAGTTTAAAATCGAACAAACTATTAAATTATATGCAATGACCGACGAGAAGGAAGGATATAAGCAAGTTAGAATAGCAACCGACTATCCAGGAATTACATTCGGAGAGATTGAAAATATAAACTTGATAAATAATAAGTTAAATAAACCAGAGAAAAAGGCTGGTTGGTCAATTGGTGCTGGAATCGGATATGGTTTCTCATTAGTTAATGGTCAACAAATTCAAACTGGTCCAAACTTAAGTATTGGATTATTTTGGAGCCCTAAATGGTTAAGATTCTAAAATATTAAAATAAGAAATGGCAAAATCGTCTAAATTTATAGGTCTAGATCAGGACATCGTGATGGAGTTTATCTACCACGATCAGACTAATATGTCAGATGCGTTGATCGAAACTGATGATAATGGTAGTCATGTAAAATTTTTAGATACTGATGCCAACGACCCTTCACAAACAAGATACTTAGTTCACGAATTAGGTAATGATGTTGTGGAATTTACAGTTGATGTTGATGGAATTTACATAGTTGTAAATAGTTTCGCATCTAGAGAATTACAGTTACAAAATGGTAAAACATACAAGTTTGACTTAAGTAACTTGAACGATCCAACCCATTTTACAATTAGTGGAGGCGGATCAGCAGTTTATTCTCAATTAACTGGAATATTGACATACACTCCAAATACGAATGGTTCATATTCTTATGGATATACAGATACAACTCTAACTCCAGATAAAGTTTACCAAACCGGTAAAATTATTGTTAGAGACAAGGCAAATTCTCTGTTTTCAAAACCAAATGCAGACACTGGAAATACTATTAAGACTGCGGCTGGCGAGATCGGTAGATACTACGCAATTCAACATGATGTTGATGGAACTAGATATGCTCTTTTAAATAATTCTTTAGATTATTTACAATCACAATATTGGAATGGTACAACAGTTGCAAGTTTTAATCCAGTTGCATTACCAAACGGTGGTAATTCAATATGGTATGATACTGTTAGACTTCATTTAAGAACTGGATTTAGTTTTTCTGGTAGAGGCTATGACGGTTTCTTATTTCAAGTAAAGGCTCCTAGACTATCAGGAATATTTAATTATCTTACTTCGATTGTTTATAAAAATTCAAGTAATTTTGAAATTCAAAATCCAAATCCATTTGTACTTAATGGAACTGCATACTCTAAATTTATTGAGATTAAAGTTCCTTCATTAGTACACATGTATAACAACAACTTGAACCAAGATTTCCAAGATGTATTCTTTGCAGATCATCAGACTGGAATGTATGATTGTTTTGATGGTTCAGCAGGATATACTATTAATTTTAAACTAATTGATAGAATCGTTGAAGTTGCAGGTGTTGAATATGCTGATGTTTCTGAAGGCAAATTATTTACAATTCCGCAAGAAGACGAATTCCAAGATATAGTTGGTGTTGTTGAAGAAGCAACAGATGGAGATTACTTTAAATTATATGGTACTAAAGATGGTAGCCAAAATGAATTTGAAGATTATATTTTAACTAGACAATCTACATCAGGAGACGATATCACAGTGTTCCATGATGTTGAAATTAGAGAAGTAATGGGACTTACAAGTGTTTCAACTTTTCAAACTACATTTGTTCAAACTGAAGAATTTGATCAGCCTATCTTATTTAGACCGATTATTAAAAATTCAAACGTTGCTTCAGGATTTTTTATTAATTACATACTTAGAATTTATAATGAAACTGATAATACTCAAATCGTAAAAAGATCGACTCTATTCTATAGAAACACGTCAAAGTATGGTAAGAGATTAGCGCAAGTTAATTTAGGATCTAATGTTGTAAATAAAATTTATAATACCTTAGCCGATACAACTTCAAATAGAAGTTTAACTAACTTTGTTAATTCAGTTAGACCAAGTGTTGGTGAAACTAAATATGTACCAGTAGCGGTTGATACTACTAATATTTTAGCTGGTAGTAGTTTAGTAACTCTTGATGGAGTAACTATAAATCAACTAGCAAATATTCAGTATTTTAC
>JACCDJ011241857.1_pt1 | contig 11868 bp, 10 predicted proteins | sample 7444481 | NCBI WGS metagenome assembly JACCDJ01 (sample SAMN15323435, study PRJNA562643) | freshwater metagenome | isolation source: river surface water | place: USA:Blue River Watershed | collected 2017-08-15 | reverse complement strand
TTTCACCTCTTATTTCTTTATGGAATTTTGGGCGATGTTTCCTCACCACTAAGTATACCAGCCTTTTTAGACAACCTGGTGATAGTCATAGTCAATGATTATCTTATTGCCAGCATACGTTCTGGCTGTTCCAAAGTCTACAATATCTCTGGTTTCTTCTAATTGATACATCTTCATTTTGTGGAAAAATACAGGGTGGAACTCAGTTGGGTCGTTGCCAAATGAGATTGTTCCATTAGCATTCCTTGGCAAAGCCCTGACCCACTCGTTTAGTTCTTGGGCTGACTCGTCTTCACGGTCTAGGAGGTCATAGGCTTTTTGAGATACTTCCATCATAAGTTCAGAATCTCCCTGCATTTTATAAAAATAGTAAAGTAGTTGTTCTGACTTAATGTGTGGGAATGGCTGTCTTCTATACTTGAACATTCTGTCGTATACCGCAAAGGTTCCGTTGCTGAGTGGAAATGTCTCAGTTAGGGCATCGATGTCCGTGGGTAGTGTTGGAAAGAATGGCAGTGTAAAGTTACCATCGAACTGCTCTGATACCTTCTCAGCCAAGTACTTGTTAATAAAAATTGGTGGGTATGACATTGCCATTATTCTTTACCTGCTTTCAACATCCAACTATATCCTGTTGCCAGACCTAGTGCTCTACCGCCACGCTTTGCTGAAGCAAACTTTGCATCAAAGTCGCTTCCTTGGTTTAGTTTTGCTATAATGCCTGTTTGATTTAAAAAGGACTGCTTTAAGTATACATCAAAAAATAGATTAAATACTCTTTCGTACTCTCCCTGTGTCTGACCACCTGGATTTTGAACTGTAACTGGGTTTGGCGTAAATACTGTTTCTCCGTCTACTTCAAACACCAACTTTGTCCTAGGAACAATAGTTACAGGAATTCCATTTTCCATAATTCTAGCCTTGTCGTAGAATGGCACTCTGGACCCAGACTTAATGCTTCTAGATTGACTGAATGAGGAAGATATTGTTAGTCCACCACCTGTGACGACATAACTAATATCGAATAGTCTTGCGTTTGGACTTCCTGTCTGATACCATTCATATACGTGATGAAGTGCTTCTGGATTTACCCTGGCATTTGAGTCAATAAAGTTTTTAAGCATTTCCGACATTCTTGCTCCAAGCAGTTGCAAAAGCAATGGCTTTGCCCTTTCGGCACCCTCTAAGAATCCATTAGAGTAAGCCATAATGTGCTTCATATCTCTGTTAAACTTTGATAAGTCTACGCTCATTGTCAGCATTAAACATCAGTCCCCTGGTTCTCAGATCTACGTAGGACTACCTTGTAATACTCTATTGAGCCAAATGGGTTGATAAATGGCTCATTTGTAGCAACCTCAAAAAGGGTTGACTTTCCAGATCTTGGTCCAGATGTTTCTACATAAATTTCATTGCCGTTAGTATCTCTAATATTCGTAATCAGGATATTGGTTATCGCATTTCTTGCATCTGTGCTAGAAAGTCTAATATCTGATCTGAATCTTCCTAACAGAATTACTTCTTTTGTGATGTTAACATTTGGCTTTACGTCCTCTGCCATTGCAGATCCTGCAGTAGTCAAACTGCAAGACAAGGTCTTGTCATGAATCCATTGCTTTTTGATACTGCCTAATGCAGTTTGTTCTACAATTGGATAGTGTATGTCTGCAAGTAGTGGGAATGTAAAACTTGTGGTTTCGCAGGTAGGCATTATAGCACCCCAACTTTAGTAATAGACTTCATATACTTATCAAGCATTTTGTCTACTAGTAAATTACCTGTTCCTTCTAGCATCTTCTTATCAAACTGAATTCTATACTGATCTGTATTGTATGATGTCACATACTTCTGATAGTAGTCAAGTCTTCCACACTTAAGGTCGTCAATCAGCATTACCGTTGCTTTTTCAACATCTGCTGGAATTGCACGATACCCCTCGTCAAGAACGAATAGGTAGTCTGCATTGTTTGTAAACGTTCCGTAATTTCTTCCGTCATAGGCGTAATCGCCTCTTGCAACAGGAAGTTTTGGATAGTTTGTAGATATGATATTGGTATAGCCTGTGAACTCTTTGACAATCGCAGAATTATCTAGGGTAACTTTGAATGCATATGCCCAAACTCTTTTAACTGTTTCAAGTCCATTGAGTGTTGGTTCTGCCATTGTCGTAATTCTAAACTCTGTTGAAGAAATAATTTCTTGAACCGAATAAGTTGTATTATATGTTGTATCGGTAAATCCTGCAAGTGTAACTGAATCTCCAACAGAATAACCGTGAGACTTATCTGTTTCTATTACAGTGTCTGATCCTGTTGTCTGAAAGTCTGTGATTAGAATTGTAGTGTCTTCACCATTGTATATCATGGCATTATTTTCATATACCTTTAAGACACGGTTTGCGTCACGCCATACTGGCATGTAGTCTAGTCCATTGCCGAGCACCTGGTAAATTGACTTGTGATTATAGAATCCAATCCCTGTATATGTATCAATGATTGACCTTGCGATAAGTTCGTACTTTTTAAATTCCGAAATTTCTGTAGCCGTTGTGCCTAGACTGGATGGGTCAACATAAGGTCTAATAATATCTAAATTAGATTCGTAAATAATGTGTTCTTGTTCTGCATCATAAAAGCGGATAAGAAACGATCTATCAAACTGTACCTTTTCTAGTGGCAAAACATATACTAGTTTGCCATTTGCGTCGGAGGTTACAGTTGACGTTTCAAATGAGTGATCCACCAAATCCTCAATATAGACAGTATAGTCATAATTGGCATCTGGCAAGTTCCAGGTGGTTGAAATTGGATATGGTGGAACTCTCAAAATTTCCATTTATAGACCATACCCCTTGGCAACATCTTCTGGAGTTGCTAGTGTGATGTGGTTGCGAGTAAGCCACTTTTCAGCCTGCTCTTCAGTTACGATGTTGTAGCCTACTTCTACCTTACCAACACCGTTCCAACTTACGTTTCTTGTTGACAATAGTGCAACTGTTTTTTCTGCAGTCTTCTTCTCAACCTTTGCTGGCTTTGCTGGCTTTTCTTCTGCTACTGGAGCAACCTTTTCGACGACAGGAACCTCTGGTTCATCCAAAACAACAGCCTCTTCTTTTGCTGCTAGTTCTTCTGCCTCTTCCTGCAACAATGCTAGGAATTGCTCTTCTTCGTTAATTAGTTCATCTGACATAATTACCTCCTAAATAATAATTATAGCAGAATAAATATAAAAAGAGGGCAGAGCCGAAGCCCTGCCCCCTCTTAAAGGGTGGTTACAGACTATGAGTCTGCTCCTGCATCAGCGAACGCAATTGCGTCCTCTTCTTCCCACTGTACACCAAAGCGGACGAATACTGTGTATTCAATTGTGTCCTTCTTTGGCTTGTACTCACGGTTGACAGTGATGTCTCTCTGGAAACCCCAAATACGGTTCTGAGGGAATGTAAGGTCTACATAACCTGCAGGGTAGTAAGGAACTTCCTGTACATCAATTCCGAGAACACGAGTAGTACGTGCTCCACCGAATGTCTGACCTGTACCGTCTAGGTATGCCTGGCGGTTTGCAGATGTACCTGCTGGAGTACCAGCAAATGCTTCAGCAATAGCGTCAGCCAAAGTACCGTTGTGCTTGATGATACCCTGGAATGCGTCTGTACCTGCGTAGAACTTTAGGTTGTTCTTTAGTGCACGGTACTTACGAGGCATAGCCAAGATAATGTTCTGCATAACGTCTGGAGTCCAAGCGTTGTCTGTTACGGTCACTACTGACTCGTGTGCATCGCCGTTCTCCTTTGCCTTGTTGACAAAACCTTCCATGATACCGAGGAATGCACCATCGCCACTGTCGCCAGTACCGTTGATTGCAAGGTCCTCAATGTCGTTTGCGAATGCATTTGTCATTAGACGTACTAGGTGATCCTCTAGAGCACCACCTTCAATACCGTCTTCAAGTGCTTCTGCTGATACTTCCCAGTCCAAGCGAATCTTCTTGGTGGTTAGTTCAACCTTTGTGAATGCAGCACCAGCGTTGGTGTAGTCACCATTTGCCTGTGCAGCAGCACGGATAACACGCTCACCTACGTTAACCTTTTCAAGTTCCATTGTGTTGGCTCTCATGGTTACACGGCGACCATCCTTGGCGAGAACTGTAGCATCCCATACGTAGTCAATAAAACGACGTGCCTGCTCTGGGCGTAGGATACCGCTACCTGCCTCACCAGAAGGGTTTACTGCGTTTGGACCTGTTGTAAGTCCAGTCAGTGCGGTAGGAATGTTGCCAATGGCACCACCAGTTGCGTAGTTACCAGGAACGTTATTACCTGCATCTGAACCTGAAGCGAATGCACCTTCTCCGTTAAATAGACCAGAGTCGTTGCCTCCTGCGTCAGGGTTATTCTTCTTAATTTCTTCCGACATATTGTTCACCTCCTGAGTGATTTTTATTTTTTATCTAAATAGATCGGCAGTTTTGAGGAAACGTCCGCCCCATAGGGATTTCTGAACCTGTTCTGGTTCATTTTCCTGTACGATCTCGCCTAGATCGCCAGATTTGCGGAAAGCGGTGTCTGCCTCAACAGCGTCTACCCTCTTTCCAAACTCATTAAAAATCTGCTTCGACTCGGTTACCTCATTTTTTACCGAGTTTAGAGATTTGTTTAGTTCATCGACCTGAGTCTGTAGTGACTTGATTGTCGATGCTAGATCGCTAAAGGCTGATGTTAGAGTGTCTTTGATCTCTGCTACTGATTCAGCAACAGCATCTGCTTTTGATACCTCTTCAGTAGTTTCAGTCTTGCCTAGTTCTTCCTTGTCGTCTTCTTCGCCAGACATATCGTCTGACTCTTCTGTGACCTCTGTACCAGGAACGTCATCTTCGTCAGCATCTGCTGACTTCTCTACTGATTCATCAGTAACTGAGTCTTCAACGTTTGGAGCCTCTTCTACTGTGGCATCTGCCTCTGGAGCGACCTGTGCTGCTTCAACAACGGTAGTTTCTTCAACTACCTCTGCATTTGTGTTGTCTTCAGTCATAGGACTTGCCTCCTTAATCATCTTAGTATTAATGCCTTTAGCACTATCAACTAAGAACTTTACCATGTCAAGTTTGTCATTATCTGACTTCTCAACAAAACCTATATTTTGCATTGGTGTGCCTGTGGTTGGGCTTACCTCTACTTCATTTTCAGAAATCTTTACAACGCCAGATTCTGGATCCCAGAATACGTTTTCAATTTCTACGTCAACTGCATCGCCCTTAACTACATCTAGACCATTTACTTTTTGAACAGATAGAATATTTGCAAATTGGTTTGCTGGGGTATCAACTAGGGAGAGTTCCATCAGGTCATACTCTTTAATAATACGAATAGGGCTATCCATCTTTTCGTCATAGGCATCTTCGTACTTGTTCATTCTACCGCCGATGGAAAAACCAGATAGGGTGCCATCTAGAACCTTTTCCCAAGTGTCTTGAGCACCCTTTGAAACATATGCAGAAACATATACTCCAGAATAAAACTTCTTTGACTCTGGGTCAAAGTACTTGTCCTCTTTGAACGCTACCATCTTGCCAACAGCAATTGGTTGGTGCATCTCACGGATGTTGCCACGAAACTTCTCAAAAGCCTTCATAGATGCTTCTGCAGTAACGATGTCCTTTTGACGGTCAACGTTATCAAGGGTGGCAAAGCCAGAAACGATTCTTCGTTCCTTATCTACTTTACTGAACGGCATCGATAGACGAACGTTGTCGCCTTCGGTATCCCAGTGCACTTTAGAAATAGTCATAGTATCTTAATTATAGAGCCTTTTTTAAACTTTATTACTAAATTATAACACATTATTGAACAGAACGTCCTTCACCCTTTGGATTTCTACCTGCAACTGTTGCGGTATTGTCCGAAGAGTTTGAACTTCTTTCTGCATCTCTAGTACGAGTCTGTTGGGTGTTTGCGGTGGCATCTGCTGCCTGACGAGCGTTCAGTTCAAGAAAGTCGTCTGCCTCTTCCATCTGTGGAAGCCCAAGCGTCTCACGTGCTTCATTTCTAGTCATAACTTGGTTTCTAACATAACGCTCAATAATCTGTGATTGAGCAATTTCGTCAGTAAGGGTTAGTTCATTAAACTTAAGTTCAACCATGTCAGTCTTTTCGCTAATGATCTTATTGATAACTTTTTCAAGATTACGCTGGGCTGGTCTTGCTACCTGCTCCTTGAAGGTACGGTCCTGTGCTAGTGCAGCAGCAATAGCAGCAGAGTCGCCACCACCAATCTTGGATAGCGGAACTTGGTGAGCAACCAGAATGTCGTCACGGTTGCGAATGCGGTATTCGTTGAACGATGCCTCTTGTGTACCGCTCTCAACAGCCTCCATCTTAAACTCAACCTTGTTGGTGTCAGAGTCTCCTGGTAGTGGAATGTAAAGGGTTCTGTGGTTTTGACCCTTTAGGCTTGTCTGTAGGAATCGGAACATCTTATCCTCTGCCTCTTCTGACAACTTTGCACCCTTGAGGGTAACAATGTAACGAGGAACACCCTTGTTAGTAAAGTAGTCAATGTTGTACTGTGAAGCCAAAGCGTCACCCTGTAGAGCACCTACAGCAGATAGAATATCTGGAACACCATAGAACGAGTTTAGTGGAGAGTATTGCTTGATGTGAATAATCTCGTTTGGGCGAGGGTCGTTGGTAATTGGGTTTACGTTCTTTGCACCAAAGTTACGGAAGTAAACAACTTTGTTTCCAATAATCTGGATATATCCGTCACGCATTCTACGAACTCTCATAGTTGTTGCAGGAATGTGTCCAACATAGCCAATCTCGCCAGTTACGGTTCTACCAATTTCAAGGTATCCATTTCCAGTAGATTCGTAGTCTGTCCAAACCTTCATAAATGTAGATGTCATTGACTCTTCATTGTTTAGTGACTCAAACCATTCCTTGACTTCTACCTTTGCTCTTTCAACACGCTTACGAGCCTTGTCTACGGCACTTGCATTATCAGATGCCTCAAGAGCCATGAGGACTCTCTGGGTAGCCTGAAGTTCGTATCCAAGACCTACAATGTTCTCTACTTTTGCGTCAATAGCAGCGTGGTTGGCAAATGATGTGTCATAGTAGTTAGCCAATTCATATAGATTCCATGGTGGAGTAATTACGTCAAATAGACCGTATCCATTACGGTAAACCTTGCCAGGATTGATCTCTTTAGAGTATGCTCCATTGATACCGCTGTTGATTGCTAGAGCACTATCTTGGTATCCAGGGTTGTTAACGTCTACATTGTTGTATTGTAGCGTTGTCTCTACAAGAGGATCATTATTAGCCTTTTCAAGCCTGTCTGTTCTACGCTTAAAGTTTTTCTCAATGCCAGAATACGACTTGAGTTCTTCCCATGATTTATTGAATGGGTCCTGAGCCTTAAACTTATCGGTTTGCTGCTCAAGTTCGTCTAGGTTGATATCCCTGATGTAATACTCTTCCATTACTGTTCATCTCCATACAAAGCAATTGTATCCTTAGCAGCCTGCACAGCACCAAGGTCATTGAGGTTTGGAATTAGACCTTGCTTCATGCGATCTACCTGCTCTGAGTATTCTTCCTCAGAGATTCTTTCCATACCTGGATAAAATTCAGCATGACCGTCTCCCTGCCCAAGATAGGTCGCTTCTTTTTTTAATTTTTCAATTTGAAGGGCATCTCCCTTGTGTGATGGAATATTGAGAACGCTACCGTGACCATCTGTAAATGGCTTTCCGTTCGCTTTAATCCATACATAGATACCCCAAGGGTAATCTTTTTGCAAAACTGTTACTTTAGAGTCACCAATTTGACCAGGAAAGCGTGGATTTTCGTTATTCATAACCACTAGTATACCATACTATGATGGTTTCTTAGTAAACGTGACAGGCGTAACTCTCTTATATGTTCTAAATCTATAGTTTGACAACGATACACCGCTGGCATCATCAAAGATAATCTTGTTAGTTCCTACGTATGACTTGAAAATCTCTGGCAAACTAATTCCTAGTGAATTTGACTGACCAATAATAAGGACATTGTTCCAAGTATATGTTTCTGGGCTTGTACCACTGCCCTTCCAAAAATTCCAAAATAGTGTTTCATTGGTTAACGTTTCCTTGACCCTATCCCAAATCCTAAAGGTTGTGTAAATCTTTTCCTGAAGTCCTGTGGACTGATAGTATGATAAGTGATTTACCATAATTGGACCATTTAGCCTAAAGGCACCAGCATAGTTGTTTAAGTTTAATTTGGCTGCGAAAGATATTCCCAGCATTGACCATTCTTTAATAGAAATGGTTGGACTCTTTACAAGTTTTCCATTAATATAAAATGCCACACCATTTTCTTCGGCACCTGTATTTGCATTAATTGCGTAGATCTTTGCTCTCTGCCCAGTTGGGTGAGTAGCAACAAGATAGAACTTGATATAAGCGTCTTTAGACTGTATCTCAAAAATTGGAGTTGACGAATATGGGAAGAAGTCCTTATTGTATTTTAGAAGTATTTGAATTGCTGCGACATCAAATTTTGATGATACCTGTGAGTTTAGGGGAAGTGTCAAACCCCTATTTGTCAATGGCTCATAATCTCCAACCAACTCAATTCCAGAGTTTCTGCTCAGGAATAGATATGGTGTACTTCTCTTATAGATTTTAAACGGATTAGTCTTTTTATAATTAAAGTAGATTCCGCTCTTTGTATAAGGATAAAGAGGGATGCCGAACTTAGTTCCAATCGGTGTTGGGGTTTTAACGTCTAGAGCCTGAGAAGCCAGTTCAATGCTATATACAGAAACTGGCTTGGTCTGAACACCGTTTGCAATCATGTCTACGTGAACTACTATTGCGAGGTCAGAGAACTTGATCGATTTAGGTGGGTAGATTACTGTGTTGTCAATTACCTCATACTTGGTATTTACCCATTCATCGCCAGCCTTAATTAGATTGTTATTGCTTACGCTTTCGGTGTTGGTATAATTCTCTATCGGGGTGTTTGCTCCACCACTGACATACTGAAAAGTAATATATGTTTTTACAGAATACTCGGTTGTGTCGTATACATATTGAGTTTTAGTTCTATTTTTCAAATCTGCATATGATGCATATCCACTAAAAAGTTCGTTATCTAGTTCGGCATAGGTATATTGAACTGGACTTAAATATTCAGCCTGAAGTTCACCGTACGTCCAACTATCAGTTTCTGTTTTTTGCTCCAAGAACTTTCCTGGTGATGGATATCCAATGTTAAACTGTATAAAGTCAAGGTCGTAATAACTTCCAGACTCTGCGTCTTTGACATACTTAGCAAAGTGCGAAAGTGGAACATAGTCTTCCCAAGTTGAATGTGTAGAAACATCCAGCACAAAGTTTCCTAGGAATACGGATGGTGTCATCCTATAAGTTGCTACGTGTGCATAGAACCTGTCTGATAGCAATGCATATGGATCTCCACCGTCAAGTACCTCTGACCAGTACTCTGGGTCGTTTCCAAAATAAGTATATCCTGCATCATAGATTACGTTTTGAAAGGAATCCTTGTCCATGGCTATTCCATCTTCAGCAAACATGTAGGCTACCACTTTTGAATTTCTAGTTGTGGCAAGCGAAAAGTTATAGATGTTTCCTAGATATGTGTTTTCAAATGTGGTGTCTCCAGCAATAAAGATTTCAAGGTTATTTCTATTTGCAAAGAACTGAATAAGTTCTCCTCCGTAGTATGAAGAGACTATGTCTAGGTCAAATCCAGCAATAAACATTTCTCCAACAATATTAATTGGAACAGTTTTTATTGTTTCACTGGTGGCTCCATTATAAAACTTATAGAGAATATCCTGTCCATTTGCAACAATACTAAAGAACTTACCAGAACTCTTATCTCTAATCTTAATCAATAATTCGTCATACTCTGAGTACGATACCGTCTTAAAAATACCGTAAACACTCTTAAGGTTGTTTGAAATGAAAGAAATATCTTCTAAGTATAGATATCCGCTGACATCATCCCAGTTTCCATTTGGCTTCATTTTAATGTATGTTTCAGCCTCATAGTTATTTAGGATCTGATCATTTAGCCAGGTTGCTTCATCTCCAGACTGCAAAACAATGTCTGGTAGTGGATGTTGTGGTGCTGATATAGAGTTTTTGGTAAAACTAATGTTATCCGAAATACCTGCTGACCAGGCACTGTTTTTAGGAAAAACAAAGTTTCCTGCATAGTTTGAACTAGGATAGTCAATTACAACTGCCTTGCCGTCATATGAGGAATTTAGGTTTTCTGGATATTCGACATTTTGACCATATACCCATCGTCTTTTTGCAATAGTCTTATCGATGTCATATGGGTATATTGCAACGCAATCTACATCAACAGATACGTCATCTGCAGAATAGAATCCTAGCCAGTCTTGATCCTTACCTGAAGCACTGTATTGCTCTGGCAAGTATATGCTATTTGCATCTATTTCAATACTGATAATCTCTTCTGCGTTAACAACTAGAGACACCCTTCCTGGAGTATACTTAAGGTGAACAAGCATTGGCTTACCCCACTCAGAGATAATTCCTGCCTTGACATTATCAGAAATCTTTAGATAGAAGCGTTCGTGATCGACATAAACTCCGTCTTCAGATGATACTGGTCCAAAAACTTTGTGCATTTCCGTAGAGATAGAGTCTACTCGCATCCAAGCCTCAAAGGTATATACTGAGTGTTTTCCAGTAGCATTTAAAAATCCCTTGCCAGGAACTATTAGTGATGGCAATGCATCGTTGTATACTAAACGTGTAACGTTGCTTGCTCCAAACACCAATGGCATTCCAGCATTTTTTGCAAATAGTTTATTTACTGATGCTAGATAGTATCCGTCTAACTCTTGTAGACCGTAAGCCTTGGCTACCACAGCCTTTTCTGCACCGTCTACTGCAATATTTGACGGAAAGTCTATAATTTCACCAGTCTGATCTTCTTTGTATATAAGACCTAATGACTCTGACTGGAATTCTTCTGACCACTGACCAAGACTAAGACCATTGATGTAGAACGTATACTCTGTATTTGGATCTTCACTATCGTAGTACTCAATGTCAATAAATAGATTTACGTCACTAGTAAAGTTTGGAATGTCGAAGGTTTCTGCTATATAGGTCCAGTTTTTATAAACTGTTGTATCAAACTTTTTAGATACCCGAACAAGTTGTTGCGTAATCTCTTCAGTATATGTGAAACCAATGGTGATTGCATTTATATACTCTGTATCTGAATAGAAGTAGGTGCCAATAGAAAATGTTGCTAGGGCTGGGTCCATATCTTCAAAATTAAACACTACTGGGCTTGTCAGCCTAGCCTTGCCAACAAAGTCTGAACCAGACCACTTAGTGGAAACAATTTCGTACAGCCCTCCAGGTAGGTACTGACCCAAATTTATAAAGGTTTCTGATATTTGAACATCATCACTAACGTCTACATCTTCTGGAACTGTCCAACCATTTGTCAGGTCTCTATCTGAATCTTGTAGGTACGATACGTAGTCTAGTTTATCATCAAGTGCCCACATGGCAATTGGATGTTCGCTATAGGCTTTTTCAGCATAAATGTTAGATGGACTGGGCATAAAATCTCCTAGTCCATTTTATCATAATTAGTACTTACTTATATGACTTTCGTTCCCAAAAGTTTTTCTTATAAAAACCAAATGGTGGATTGTGCATAATAGAGGCAAACCATGGCTGTTTGTATGGTTTTTTATCTTCTACCTCAGACTTCCAGTTTTCTCTTCTAAATGGAAGTGCCTGAATAATTGGTGTTCCTGCTGGAATCATACCAACGAAGTCCTTTTTAACAAAAAATGG
>JACCDJ011598603.1_pt1 | contig 11869 bp, 8 predicted proteins | sample 7444481 | NCBI WGS metagenome assembly JACCDJ01 (sample SAMN15323435, study PRJNA562643) | freshwater metagenome | isolation source: river surface water | place: USA:Blue River Watershed | collected 2017-08-15 | reverse complement strand
ACCCCTCCCAATACGTGAAGGATGTGCAAAACGGTAATTACGAATAAAAAGGAAGCGGCCGAATTACTCCTTGGTCCAATCAAGGCAATGCTGTTTCCCTCCAAAGCCTTAAAGCCTTGCAGTTGTAAAACCATAAACACCACCCCCAAAATAGCCGTAAGGGTTAAAAAGCCACGGTATTGATTTTCATTTTGGTCCTTAAATTTCTTAACCGCCATTTGAATGGTAAAGCTGCTCACTAAAATCACCCCAGTGGAAATGATAAATAAATTAGGCATCTCAAACTCCAACCAGTTGGCCTGGCTTTTTTTAACGATATAGGCGCTGGTTAAACCAGCAAACATCATTACAATACTTCCCAAACCTCCCCATAAATAAAATAAATAGGGATGTGTTTTTTTCTTTTCCGTGTTTAATGCTGTTGACATAATAAAAATTTAATAATACAGATATTATAGTTTGTCAGCCAATAAGGATAAATAAACAATAGGTAAATAAATATAACTACTAAACATAACGCGTCTTGCTGCGGGCACGCCCATATTTTGATAGAGTCTTACACATTGTACCACCATAAAAATATTAGCAATTAAAACCACCCACATACTCCAAGTACCTGTCATGCCTAAATAATAAGGTAAAAACCCAATAGGGATCATTAATACTGCATACATGATAGATTGCAATGCTGTAAAACGAGTAGGTCCTTCTTTAGCAGGCAATAGTTTAAATCCAACTCTGGAATAATCCGCATGTGATACCCAAGCAATCGCCCAAAAATGAGGGAACTGCCATAAAAATTGAATTAATAATAAAGCCCATCCGCCAATACTAAAATCATTGGTTGCTGCCACCCATCCTATCAAACATGGAATGGCACCGGGAAAGGCACCTACTAAAACAGCAATTGAATTTATTTTTTTGAGTGGCGTATAGATAAAGGCGTATAAAAATAAACTGAATGCAGAAAGCAATGCAGAAGCTACATTAAAGTAAAGCATTAAACCTACTCCCAATATACCTGTAACAATTGCAAAAGTATAAGCTTGCTTTTGAGTAAGCCTTCCAGCGGCAACAGGACGATTGCTGGTACGCTTCATTTGCGCATCGGTATCTTTTTCTACGGATTGATTAATGGCATTGGCACTACCCGTGATACACAAACCTGCAAACGTCAAGAGTAAAATATTAAACCAATCAAAGCCCACTACATTGGGTGCCAACTGAAAACAAATTACGCAAGTAAACACTACAGTAAAACTGAGTGTAAACTTCATGAGTTGCCCGTAATTTTTTAAAGTTGCTTTCACGAAAAAATTTCAATAAATGAATCCGAAATAAATAAACCTATACAAAGAGATAAAATAATTATGCCCTGATTCAACAGGGCATAATTAAATATATTAATGACTTGTTTCGTCTGCGCCAACTGGAACATCTTGTGGGATAAAGTCAACACCATCCTTACCGTAGTCATAAGGCCAACGGTGTACTTCAGGAATTTCACCAGGCCAGTTTCCGTGACCAGGACGAATTGGTGTAGTCCACTCCAAGGTATTCGCTTGCCAAGGATTTAAAGTAGTTACTTTACGACCCTTGAATATAGAATAGAAGAAATTCATTAAGAATAAAATTTGCGTTGCAAAAACAATCATTGCTACCGTGCTAATGAAACGGTTTAATTCAGCAAATTGCTTGAAGCTTTCCCAAATGCTGTAGTCGAAATAACGACGTGGCATACCGGCTAAACCTTCGTAGTGCATAGGCCAGAAAATCATATAGGCACCTGCCATTGTTACCCAGAAGTGGATGTACGCTAAAGAGTTGTTCATATAGCGACCATACATTTTAGGGAACCAGTGGTATACACCCGCGAACATACCAAACATACTTGCCACACCCATTACAATATGGAAGTGCGCAATTACAAAATACGTATCGTGTAAGTGAATATCCAAAGCAGCGTTACCTAACCAAATACCTGTTAAACCTCCAGAGATAAATAAGCTTACAAAACCAATTGCAAACAACATACCTGGTGTGAAACGAATATTACCTCTCCATAAAGTAGTTAACCAGTTAAATACTTTAATAGCAGAAGGAACGGCAATTAATAAAGTTAATAGTACGAACACCGAACCCAAGAAAGGATTCAATCCTGTTACGAACATGTGGTGCGCCCATACTAAGAAGGCCAAGATAGCAATAGCGAATAAAGATCCTAACATCGCCATGTATCCGAAAATAGGTTTACGTGAATTCACTGACATGATCTCAGATACCATACCCATGGCAGGTAATAAGATAATGTACACCTCTGGGTGACCTAAGAACCAGAATAAGTGTTGGTATAAAATAGCGCTACCACCTTCGTTAGATAAAGCACCTACCCCGTTCACGAAAATATCAGAAAGATAGAATGAGGTTCCAAAATTTCTATCAAAAATTAATAAGATCACACCAGACAATAATACTGGGAAGGACAATACACCCAACACAGCAGTAAAGAACAATGCCCAAATCGTTAAAGGTAAACGCGTCATGCTCATCCCTTTTGTACGCATGTTCAAGATAGTAGCAATGTAGTTCAAACCTCCTAGTAAAGAAGATACAATGAACAATGCCATTGCGATAATCCATAAGTCCATACCTGTTTTAGAACCTGGAGAAGCATCTCCCAAAGCAGACAATGGAGGATACGCTGTCCAACCACCACTAAAGGGTCCTGTCTCAACAAACATAGAAGACAACATTACAATACTAGCTACAAAGAAGAACCAGTAAGATAACATGTTCATGAAAGGAGAAGCCATATCACGCGCACCAATTTGCAATGGAATTAAGAAGTTGGCAAAAGTTCCAGACAAACCCGCTGTCAATACAAAGAATACCAAAACGGTACCGTGTGTAGTAACCAATGCATAATAAGCTTCTGGTGTAATTTGACCACCCTTCGCCCATTTACCCAAGATAGATTCTAACCAAGGGAAACTTGCATCAGGATATCCTAATTGTAAACGGAAAAGCACACTCATTAAACCTCCTAGTACCGCCCAAACCATACCAGTGATCAAGAATTGCTTCGCGATCATTTTGTGGTCTTGACTAAATACATATTTAGTTAAGAATGTATCATGGTGTTCGTGATGTCCGTGATCATCGTGACCATGACTATCGTGTCCATGTAAAGTTGCTTCGTGACTCATACCTTTTATTTAAATAAGTTTTCTTTATTAAGTTTAATGCTTTGCTCAATTACATTTTTGCTGGCGCTACTTTTGCAGTGCTATCTGTTTTAGCTGCTTCAGCGGCTTTCGCAGCTTCAGGATCCTTTTCAGGGAAAGCTGTAAAGTATTGAGGCTTTTGTTTAGCCATCCATAAATCATACTCTTCTTGTTCAACCACTTCGATTACTCCTTTCATAGAGTAGTGACCGTTACCACACATTTGATCACAAGAAATTTCATAAGTATAATTAGGGTTGCCCGTTTTTTCACGCATTTCTTTAGTAGTGAATTTTGGAGTAAACCACATGGTAGTTGGAATACCAGGAACCGCATCCATTTTTAAACGGAATGCAGTTAAACCTACGTCATGAATAACGTCTCTTGAACCAATAATTAATTTAACAGGTTGACCTTTTACCACGTACATGGTTTGTTCTGTTAAGATATCGTCTTGTGCAAATTTATCATCCCAGATAATACCTACTGAGTTGGTAGCTGGGTCAATATTTTTGTAATATTTTTTTCCAAACACCGCATCCTTTCCTGGGTAACGGAAGATCCATCCAAATTGTTTTCCAGTGACTTCTACTACCATTGCATTCTTTGGAGCGTCACCCGTAAAGTAAAACCAGTTACGTAAACCAAAAATTACCAATATAGTTAAAGTAATCGCAGGAATCGCTGTCCAGATTAACTCTAGTTTAGTACTGTGTGCAAAGAAAAATACTTTACGATTTTCATCTTCTTGGTATTTGTAAGCAAACCAGAATAATAAAATTTGAGTTGCAATAAATACAATACCCGTAATGGCTAAAGTAATCCAAAGCATTTGATCCAATTTTTCACCTTGAATACTTGCCGCTTCGTGTGCTAATAAAGTTTTATCAAAAAGTAGATCGTTACATACGTAAACACCCACGAAACCTAGTACCAAAAACACGATCATTAAGAAACCGTTGATTTTGTTGTTTTGTTTACGGCTATTCTCTTCTCCTTTAAGGATAGATACATATTCGCTCGCCTTAGCAATTTGGAAAATTACCACATAAATAAGGACGATGATTGCAATAGATAAATATAAACTCATAATTCTTTAATTCGTTATTTCTAAATCAATATTAGTTGGTTCCAATTATTATACTTGGTGAATAATACTTTCTTTTAAGAAAGGATGATTCTTAGCTATTAATGGTTTGCTTGCCAATGAACGTGCAACCATTAAAATTAAAACACCCACAAAGAATCCTAAGATTCCAAAATCTAACCAACCTAAAGTAACGTGCTCTTTCATTAAGCTACCCATTACCATTTGGTAAAAATCTATCCAGTGTCCAAATAAAATCAATACCGCCATGAACGCCACCAAAGTGAAGTTTCTTTTAGCAGAACGCTTCATTAAAATAATCAATGGTGCTAAGAAGTTAATCACTAAGTTCAAGAAGAAAATAGGCTTGTAAGGACCTTGAACACGGTGCTTAAAGTAAACTGTTTCCTCAGGAATATTAGCGTACCAAATAAGCATGTATTGAGAGAACCATAAGTAAGTCCAGAAAATAGAGAATGCAAACATGAATTTAGCAATGTCATGTAAGTGCTCTGAATTCGTTAATTCTAAATAGCCTTTGTTTTTTACATAGATCACCCAAAGTGCAATCAATGCCATACCTGCAACAAATGAACTTGCAAAAGTATACCAGCTATACATAGTAGAATACCAATGTGCATCAATGCTCATTAACCACAACCAAGGAATGGTAGAAGCTACTGTTAAACCAAACCACACCAAGAAAAATCCTGAGCGCGTCATGCTACGAATGTTAAAACTTCTTGCTGTTTCTGCATCCATAGGAGCAGCATCCGCTTCGTTAGAAATTTGACGCATTCTGTATCCAAAATAAGACCATAAACCAATGGCCAAAGTAGTCCATATAATAAAGAAAGTAGGATTCAAGAAACCAACCTTACCTTTTAAGATAGGATCCTTAGCAACTGCTTCTGCATCCAACCAATGGTAAATGTGATGCTTGTGTCCAACTACTACATAAATTAACACTGCAAAAGTAATGGCACCAAACACAGGTACTAAAGTAGAAATCGCTTCCGCAATTCTTCTAAAAGATTGCATCCAAGCAGCTTGTGCCATGGTGCTGAAACATAAAAAGAACATCGCAGCATTGGTCACTAAAGTCCAGAAAATAGTGTTGTACATCAAAGTACCCCAAAAGTGCACTTGCTCATGTTCGTCTGTGCTAAATCCTTTGGTAAACATACCATACAATAAGGCAACACCGCCAATGCCAATTAAAGCATAAGCCCATGTTTTTAATTTACCAGGAATTTCAAATTGCTCTTTAATAGATGCCATCGTTTCTTATTTATAATCTTTTTAAAATCTTTGCGCTCGTTGATTTCTTTACTTATTATTTTTCTTAATTATCCTTTTTTAGCAGCGGCTTGTTTATCCTTGATGTATTTAATAATCATCCAGCGTTGGTGTCTGCTTAATTGAGATGCATAAGAACCCATTAAGTTTTTACCATAAGCCACAGAGTAAAACATTTGTCCAGCAGGCATGCTTTCATATTTTACATCTCCTACCAAAGTAGCAGGCTTCGCAGGATAAGGACCATTGCCATCTTTATACAAAGGACCGTTACCATCTAATTTAGTACCATGGCAAATACCACAGTTAATTAAATACAAACGCTCCGCTTCTGCAGTTTCTTTAGCCGACATAGAATCAATTGGATTAGCTACGCTTCTTGAAGCATAATAATTAACGGTGTCACCCGGCTTATCCATTGCAATTGCAAATGGCATATCATGTCCACGTGCAATAGTACCTGCAACAGGCTTAGCATCAAAGTTGATACCTTGCTCTTTTAAGTAGGCCAAGTCAGTGTATGACTCAATTGCACGGCTATACGCCATATCTGGCATATAGATAGAACCTGGAGTACGCTTCACATCGCTACAACTAGTTAATGTAACTAATGCGGCTAAGAATGTTATTGCTAAAAATTTATTCATCTTATTATTTCTTAATTCATTTACGTTTTTTCTTTCTCACAACCTGCGAGCAAGTTGTTGGTTTTTAGTGAGCGACTTGCTTATATAAGTTATCGTTCTCTGTATCATAAGTGCCAAACCACCAATCTTCTTCAGCAACTTGAATGTCAGTTTCCACTGCACCATTCGAAGCCAATAAAGCTTTTAAATCGTCGGCATTTGTTTTTTCAGTACACTCAATTACCATTACAAATAAATCGTCAGTAGCTCTTTTATGAAAGTGGTGTTTTTTCACCCCTGGAGCCAATTGACATAAGTATAAGAAAGTAAGTACCATACCTACGGCAGCAAACAATACTGTTAACTCAAAAATAATTGGGATCCATGCTGGTAAAGCAAAGTGAGGTTTACCACCAATGTTTAAAGGCCAATCTTTTGTGAAGATCCAGCTAATGCAACTAATTGCAGTAGTCGTACCTGTGATACCATAAATAAAGCCGGCTGTGTGTAAGCTTGTTTCACGCATACCCAAAGCGTGGTCTAAACCATGCACCGGGAACGGTGTATACACATCTTTGATTTTATAACCAGCAGTTCGCACTTGCTTAACTGCAGGAAACAATACTTTTTCATCATCAAAACAACCAACTACAAATTTCTTTTGTGCCATAGTATATTTCTTAAACTAATAATTAATGTGCGTGCGCATGATCGTGAACAAATGAATCAAGCGGTTGCGCTTCAATAGAATCAAACTCTGGTTTGTAAGACTCACCACTTCTCTTTAATACATACTTAATTTCTGCCACAGCAATTACTGGGAAGTATTTAGCGAATAAGAAGAAGCAAGTGAAGAACAATCCAAAAGTTCCAACGTAAAAACCAATCTCCCAGATGCTAGGGCTGTAGTAAACAGACCAGCTAGAAGGTAAGTAATCACGATATAAGGAAGTAACGATAATTACGAAACGCTCAAACCACATACCAATGTTAACGATGATACTCATGAAGAAAGTAACGAACACGTTTCTTCTCATTTTCTTAGACCAGAAAATTTGAGGAGAGATTACGTTACAAGCCATCATACCCCAATAGCTCCAACCATAAGGGCTAAATAAATAAGCACGGCTATACCAGAAAGTATACCCTTCATATTTATTTTGAGAGTACCAACCCATGAACAATTCTGTTAAGTAAGCGATACCTACAATAGAACCTGTAAGTACAATTACTTTATTCATTAAGTCAATGTGACCAATAGTGATATAGTCAGTCAAACCAAATACTTTTCTTACAATTAATAATAAGGTTTGTACCATCGCGAAACCTGAGAAGATCGCACCTGCTACGAAGTAAGGAGGGAAGATAGTAGTGTGCCATCCTGGAATTACTGAAGTAGCAAAGTCAAAAGATACAATCGTGTGTACTGATAATACAAGTGGTGTAGATAAACCAGCAAGTACTAAAGACAAACTTTCATGACGTTGCCAGTGCTTAGTAGAACCTGTCCAACCAAATGCAGCAATACCATATAATTTTTTTCTCAATGCAGTTTTAGCTCTATCACGAACCGTTGCAAAGTCTGGTAACAAACCAGAGTACCAGAATAATAAGGAAACCGTAAAGTAAGTAGAGATCGCAAATACGTCCCATAATAATGGGGAGTTAAAATTCACCCATAATGGACCACGAGAGTTAGGGTAAGGCATTACAAAGAAAGCCATCCATACACGACCCATGTGGAAGATAGGGAACTGACCCGCACACATAACGGCGAAAATTGTCATCGCTTCTGCTGCACGGTTTACACCTGTTCTCCATCCTTGACGGAACAATAATAATACCGCAGAGATCAAAGTACCCGCGTGACCGATACCTACCCACCATACGAAGTTGGTAATATCCCAACCCCATCCAATGGTTTTGTTCAAGTTCCACTGACCAATACCGTAAGTTACCTCACGATACACACTGTAAGCACCAAACATAAGTAAGGTAACAGCAATGAAAAAACCAATATACCATAAACGAGATGGTTTGGCTTCAATAGGTCGCACGATTTCTTCCGTTACTTGAGCATAGGTTTTGTTACCGTATACTAAGGGTTCGCGCAGTTGTGATTCGTACTTTAAATGCATCTTATTCGATTTCTAATTATTTATTACTATCTACTCTTTTTAATTTCTACTCAACTTTAAGCCTTCGCTTTATTTTAGTGCTTGTCAGCATGAGCACCTTCTGCTTTTGCTTCAGTGTGTGCTGCTTTTGCTTCACCATGTCCTTCCGCTTCGTCTGCGTTTCTCACTTTTGCTAAGTAAGTTACGTTTGGTAATACGTGTAATTGCTCTAACACATAAAACTGACGGTTTGGATTTTCAACACGTACTTTAGTAATCGCACTATGTTTGTCATTTGCGTTACCAAAAGTGATTGCGTTGGTAGGACAAGATTGTTGACATGCTACTTTGATATCGCTATCTACCATTGGACGAGAATCTTTCTTCGCGTCTAATTTAGCAGCTTGTAAACGTTGAACGCAGAAAGAACATTTTTCAATCACACCACGAGATCTAACAGTAACGTCTGGATTTAATACCATTCTAGTTAAGTCATCATTCATGTTCATTACTACATCGTTCACTTCACCTTCTTGGTTATCAGGGAAGCTATCTGCACCTGTGTAATCAGCCCAGTTAAAACGACGAACTTTGAAAGGACAGTTGTTCGCGCAATAACGCGTACCAATACAACGGTTATAAGTCATTTGGTTTAAACCTTCAGAAGAGTGGTTTGTTGCAGCTACCGGACAAACGTTTTCACAAGGAGCGTTGTCACAGTGTTGACACATTAATGGTTGGAATACCACATTTGGATTTTCCATATCTCCACTAAAATATTTGTCAATACGTAACCAATGCATTTCATGACCACGTAAAACTTCTGGTTTACCTACAATCGCAACGTTGTTCTCTGCATTACATGCAACCACACAAGCGCCACAACCATTACAAGCATTTAAGTCAACGCTCATACCCCATTTAATACCTGGACGATCGTACACAGGATAAATAGTAGCGTCTTTAGCAAAGTTGGCAATTACTTGTTCGTCCGTCATTTTATCACCACCCATCATTTGACCACGGAATTCACTCGCGCGCTCTTCAATAATTTCAGTTGGATGATGTTTGTATGCTGCTAAGGTTAATTCTTTCATTACCTCGGTACGATTACCTTGTGTAGTATCGTAACGGAAGTGTGTTTGTGTTAAAGCAACAGGATAAGTTTCGCCTGTAACGGTTAAAGTAACATCTGCACAGCTAAAGTTTACAGTACCGTTTTTAATGCAAGCCAAAGGATATGCATTTTTACCAGTACCTACTACTGCTTTACCAATTGATTCTGCACGACCATAACCTACCGCGATACCCACAGTTTGAGGATGCGTTCCAGGAATAATCAATACAGGTAATTCAATAGATTTTCCATCCACAGTTAACTTAACTACTTTCTTAGGAGGTTGTACCTCATAAGCATCGGCTTGACCACCGTTGTTTAAGTCAATGTTTAATAAAGTTTTCGCCATTGCTGGAGAAACAATAATATAGTTATCCCAAGTTGCACGTGTCACAGGATCTGGTAACTCTTGTAACCATGGGTTACTTGCACCTTGACCTGCGCCAATAGCTACTTTTTGATATAATGCTAATTCAATTTTAGAAGAAGGCTTCACTGCATTTACTGCAATCAAAGAAGCAGCAACAGCGCTTGCATTAATACTAGCACCACTCACTACAGGTGTTGCTGGATTAATTACACCGTCTTGTAAAGTTTTATTCCAACCACTCTCTCCGCCTAATTTAGCAGACCAGAAATTTTTAACGTAAGTAGTATACTCTGTAGCATCACCAGACCATTTTAATAAGGAGTCTTGGAACGCACGTGTTTTAAATAAGGGAGCGATTGTAGGTTGAATGAAAGAGATATGACCAGTAATTGCTTCTGCATCACCCCAGCTTTCTAAGAAATGATGATCAGGAATTACGTATTTACAAACGGTAGCTGTTTCATCTAATTTACCGCTAAAGGAAATCGTTGTTTTCACTTTTGCTAAACCCGATTTTACTTTATCAGCAGCAGGCCATGTATACACTGGATTTGCTCCGTGGAATAATACCGCGTTTACTTTACCAGCGTTCATCTCATCAACCAATGTTGCAAATTCGCTATCAATACCTTGACGGTAATTAGCAGTTGCACCAAAGTTAATAGTAGTGCCGTTGGCACCGATGGCATCGTTAATAGCATTCACAATTACTTGAACGTCTTTGTCATTGCTACCAGCAACTACTAACGCAGCACCTTTGTTTTCGGTTAATGCTTTAGCAGCAGCTTGGATACCTGCTTTTAATTTTGCATCCACTCCTTCAATTTCACCACCTTTCACTGCACTTAATAAAGCAACAGCAATAGCGCCGATTTCAGAAGGACGACATAAATATTTTTCATCTGCATTAGAGCCTGTTAAGCTAGCCACTGTTTCAAAGTGGATATGCTTGCTCATTGCAGGATTTTTTTCATCAATTTTTTTACCAGTTGCGTATTGTCTAGCAAATTCAACAGGGCTTAACCAAGTACCTAAGAAATCAGCACTTAAGGAAACAATTGCTTTTGCTTTTTCAAAGTGGTAAGAAGGTATTACTTTTTTACCGTAGCTCGCTTCATTTGCTAATAACATACCGCTGAAAGAATCCGCGTCATAAGTAACGTGTTTGCTTCCTGGATATTTTGCTAAGAATTGTGCAATTACTGCTTTTGTAGAAGGAGAAGTAATTGAACTTGTAACAATTACTGCAGCTCCATTTAATTCAGCAGCAATCGCTTTATCAATTGCTTCGAAAGTGGCTTCCTTACCAGCGATGGTTGGGAAACGTAAACGTGCAGTATCATATAAATCCAACACAGCAGCTTGCACTCTTGCAGAGGTACCACCACCTGTAATTGGACTCAAGGTATTTCCTTCTAATTTAATAGGACGACCATCACGCACTTTAGCAACCACACTTACCACATCGCCATCTTGCACATAGGTTGTTGCATAATAATCAGCGATACCAGGAACGATATCTTCTGGTTTGTTAGCGAAAGGAATTGCTTTTTTAATTGGCATTTCACAGCTCGCAGCCACTGCAGCAGCAGCGGTACTAAAACCTAAATATTTTAAGAAGTCACGACGAGGTGCTTTCGTTTGTAAAAAACCACTATGGTCTTCTACAAAAGGAAGTTCTTCTTTGAACTCGTTGTTCACCTCTTTGTTATAGGCTTCAGATTTGTTTAATTCACCAAAGCTTTGCCAGTTCTTATTTTGCTCCATAATAATGTATATAAAATATTACGCGTCTTATTTAATACTCTTGTTTGTTAAATACTAGTAGTGACATTTTTGACACTCTGTACCACCAATTTTTTCAACAGTGATTCCCTTAGTGCTATCAATTTTTCCAGACTTTAAATCTTCATGGAATTTTTCATAGATGCTATAGAAACCATTGTCTTTAAACTGAACTTTTGTTTCTCTGTGACAGTTTACACACCATCCCATACTTAAGTCAGCAAATTGTTTTACTTCTCCCATT
>JACCDJ010263508.1_pt1 | contig 11873 bp, 7 predicted proteins | sample 7444481 | NCBI WGS metagenome assembly JACCDJ01 (sample SAMN15323435, study PRJNA562643) | freshwater metagenome | isolation source: river surface water | place: USA:Blue River Watershed | collected 2017-08-15 | reverse complement strand
TACGGCAAGGACATCGTCGTCGTCGAGGGCTCCGGCCACGCCGGCGTCGGCTCGGTCTTCGGCGCCTCCAACGCCGACAACGCCCGCGTGCTCGGCTCCAAGGCCATCATCGTCGCGGCCGGCGGGATCGGCAAACCGATCGACGAGATCGCCCTGAACAAGGCCCTCTTCGACAAGGCCGGCGTGGAGGTCGTCGGCGCCATCCTCAACAAGGTCATGCCCGACAAGCTGGAGTTCATCCGTGACTTCGCCGGCCGCGGCCTGCGCAAGCTCGGCGTCCCCCTCCTCGGCGTCGTCCCGCTCCAAGAGATGCTCGTCTACCCCAACCTCGACCAGGTGGCCGACGAGACCAAGGCCCGGTGGATCCACCAGCCCGCGGGCCTCCGGCGCGTCCGTCGGGTGGTCATCGGCGCGATGTCCGCCCGGCGCTGCGCCGAATACCTCCGCACGCCCGGCACCCTCGTGATCGTCCCCGGCGACCGCGAGGACCTGCTCGAGGCCTTCCTCGCCGCCGCCGACGCGAAATCGCTCACCGGCGTGATCTTCTCGAACGGGCTGCTGCCCAACGACGACATCGTGCGCCGCATGAAGGAAGCCGGCATCCCGATGGCGGCCGTGGAAGCCGAATCCTTCGCCGTCACGGCGCGGATCAATAACATGTCGGTGAAGACGATGCGTCAGGACGCGGACAAGATCCCGGTCATCCAGAAGATGATCTCGGACTCGGTAGACATCCAAGCCCTCCTCCGTTCGCTCTGAGGTCAGACCGGGCGCAGGACCTCGCCCAGGCGGGTGAAATGGCCTTCGTCGAAGCCCATCGCGCGCTTCAGATAAGCATCGCGTTCGATGAGATTGGCGATCCGGCCCGCCTCGGCGGCTTGGGTCAAGGTGATGAGGCCACGCAACCATGCCCAGCGAGCTCCGACGGGCACCGGAAAATCACTGCCATGGAGGAATCGTTCCGTCCGGCCCGACTCCTTGACCTGCTTCAGCACTCCGCTGCGGATCGGACTGTTGAGCGCGCTGGTGTCGGCGTAAAGCCGCGGAAACTCATCCATGAGCCGGATGAGTTCGCCGAAATGATTCGGATCGAAGAAGTGGCTGTTGCCCGCGGCGTGCGCGGCGATGACCTTCACGCCCAGTTCCAACGGCCGGCGGAGGATGCGCGGATCCTGGTAGGCGCGGTTGATCACCGGGACGGTCATCTCGCCGCCGGTGTGACAGAGGAACGGCAGGCCGGCGGATGCCATGCGCCGCCAGAAATCCTCGTACTGCGGCAGGGAACAATCGACGTTCTGGCAGTTGGGCAGGAGCTTGAGCGCCCGGGCGCCGGAAGCCAGACAGCGCTCCAATTCCTCCAGGGCGTCCTTGCGTCCCGGATGAATCGAGACAGCGGGGACGAACTGCGGATGCGCGGCGCAGACCTTGAAGAGGTATTCGTTCGGGACGTAGAACGACCCGAAGTCCATTTTGCGACCGGTCTCGTCGTAGACCTCGTCCTGAGCGAGCAACAAGGCCGCATCCACTGAGGAGCCGGCCACCAATCCGGCGAGATGACTGACGAAACTTTCGTCGAACTCCTCAGAGGTCGCCTTCGCCTCCAATCCGATGGTCCTGCGCATCACCTCGCCAAGGACGCGATGCCACAGGCCATCGAGACGCAGCCAACAGCCGCTGCCGCCCAAGCCGTTACCGACCAGATGGACGTGTCCGTCAAAACGGGGAGCGGGCATGGGGCTCAAGCGTCGCGTTTGTCGGCGGTGATCCGACCATAGAGCCAGGCGATGCCGAAGAAGGCGACCGCGACGGCGGCGCAGGCGGCGATCCGGCCCAGCATGTCGGTGATGTCGTGCGTGAGCACGCGGGCGGAGGCGATCACCAGCCCCACGATACCGACCATACGCAGCGAACGCGTCGCCAGCAGGTGACCGAGCACGAAGGTCAGCACAGACGCCAAGGCCCAGAAGAGCGACACTCCGGCACCGGGCAGATGGACAAGCATCACGAAGGCGAAACCGATCAACAGTCCGGCGCCGAGCACGGAGCGCTGGATGGCGCCCAGAGCCCCTTGCTCCTTGGAATGCACCGCCAACATGTGCAAGAGACAGCCTAAGCCCAGCAGCACGAACGGAGCCTGCGAGAGGCCGAGCTGACGCAGGCCGGAGCTTTCCGCGACGACCCCTTGGATGAAGAAACCGAGGCCGGCACCCCAGATCACCAACGCCAGGTCCCCTGCGGCGAGTTCCACCCGGCGTAGCCAAGTCGTCACTCCGGCCAACAGCACCGCGCCGGTCACCCAGATCAAGGCCAGACGCCAGCCTGACCGGCCGATCGCTTCAGACACCTTGGGGAGCAGGCTGATCCAGAGATGATGCGCGAAGGCGAAAAGGACGACCGCCGAGGCGAAGCCCAGCGCGAGACGCAGGACCTTGAAGCCGACCCCCTCATGGCGACGTAGCCACCAGAGACCGATGAGGTTGAGCGAGGCCACCACGCCCGCCCAAGCAGCCGCCCAGGCGAAGGTTGAATCCGAGCCGACGTAACCGAGACCCCAGAAGACGACCAAGAAGGAAGTGAAAAGATAAGCCGGCAGAGCCGCCCAGAGCACCGCGGGTCGGAAACGGACGACCGCCGCCAGCAGCAACACGAGCCAAGGCCAGGCATTGTCGGCACGCGGGAAATCCGCCTGCACCGAAACCACCGCCACGGCGAGGCCGAGGATCCCGAGCGCCCTACGCACCTGTTCCCAGCCGGAGACCCGCTCCCAGTCTTCACGAAAGGCGAGCATGACCGCCAAACCCGCCAGACCGGTCAGACTCAGCCAAGGCTCGCGGGACGGAGAATCGACGAAGGCCAGCACGGCGACGCCGGCGAGAAGTTCCGCCCCCCAGCGGACCAAGGCGGACCCCGTGCGCGCCCCGACCACCTGGGTGGACAAGGCCGCGAGGCCCCAGATCAGCCAGACCAGATGGGGATCGACCAACCAAGCGAGGCCAGCACCCGCGAAAGAAACCGCGCCGAGGAGCAGGACTTCGCAGACGAGACGCGTGCGATCACGCTCCAGCAGGCCGGCCAGCGCCGCGATGGCCGCGATGAGCAACGAGACGGTGGCTCGGTCCGTTTCGCCACCCCGAGCGACAAACAAGGCGATAAGGGCCGGGGCGAAGAAGCCCGCCAGCTGGAAAGCCGAGCGCGCATTCCGTCCGAGGAGCACGGCGTCGTCCTTGACCAGGCGTTCGCCGAGCCAGAGCGAAAGGAAGGAACCGAGCGCCGCCAACTGCAGCGGCAGATAGGACGCATCCTTGGTCGGCATCGCGTCATAAAGGAACAGCAGGCAGGCCTGCGAACCGATGAGGCCAAGCACGCCGGCCGAGCCCCACGGACCACGCACCATCAGGATGACGCCGAGCAAGGCGACCAGGGCGGCGCCGACGGCGGTCGGCCAAGGAGCCGCTCCGCTGCCGATCGAGAAGTAGACCGCGACGGCGGCGAAGGCCACGGCAAGCTGGCCGAAGAGCTTGCTGGCGCGCCAGACCGCGAGCGCGGCGACGGCCAGCGCGACGACGAACTGAACGACGGCCGCTTCGGTCGGCCCCTCGAACAGACGCATCTTATCCAAACCATACGTGGCCCAGGCGGCGAACTGCCAGACGGCCAGACCAGCGGCGGCGACGACTTGTCCGAGGTCGCCCGCTTGACGGAAAGACGAAGCCCGCCCCAGAAGAGACCGGCGCCGACCAGCGCGACTTCCAAGACGCGGACGATCGGCGGGATGGTGGAGCGCAGGTTCAGCCAGATCCCTAGGAAGACGACGGCCGCCACGGCGAGGATACCACCGGCACGCACGGCCCACCAGGCACCGAGGGCGTACTCACCCTTGAGGTCGGAAGGCGGCAGGAGCCCCAGATCGCGGAGGCGTTCGAACAGCGGGTCAGGCTGCGCGCTGACCCGGACCGACGCCGCCGGCGCGGATCTTGACGGCAGCGGAGGGGGCGACACCGCAGCGGTCACAGGAGCAACGGCCACCGGTGCGACAGCCTCGGCAGGCGCGGCCACGACGACCGGCTTGACGGCCTCCACAGGCGTGCGCTCAGCCAGGGACTGCACGCGCTTCTCCAAAGCCTTCACTTCGCCGATCAGCATGAAGAAGCGGACCGGAATGAAGATGAGCAAACCAAGGAAGGCCAAGAGTGCGACAACCCCGAAGAATTCCTCGATGTGCATGTCGGAAATCTGGGCGATTATTAAGCCGTGGCGAGGCTTAGGTTAAGCCCGTCGCATCGAATAAATCGATGTCCGCCCCACCTCAGACCACCTGTTTTCCACGCAGCCAGACCCCGGCGACGGCAGGAACAGAATTCGAACCATCCCAACGTAGGGCCACGAGGTCAGCCGGCTGCCCGACAGCCAGCACCCCCCTGCCCCCGACCTGACGGCCAGGCGACGAAGTGAGCAAATCAAGTGCCTCGGACAGACTGAGCCCGACTTGGTTCACCAAGACCGGGATAGATGCGACCAAGGGCGAGGCCGCGCCGGCCAGATAATTACCGGTGCCGTCATCGATGGCCAGGAATCCGTCCTCACGCAGCAGGACCTTGCCGCCGATCGGCGTCTCATACTTTCCAGGCGCCATGCCACCAAGGGCGACGGTGTCGGAGACGACCAAGGAGCGCCCCGGCCCCTTGGCCCTCAGCATGACTTTCAGCTGCGCCGGAGTCAGATGGTGCCCGTCGGCGATGAACATGGCGGTCAGGCGATCGTCCGCGAGCTGCGGCCAGAGATGGTTATGACGACGGTTCAGCATCGCGTGCGAGCCGTTGCCGAGGTGCGTCGAAAGCGTCGCGCCCGCGTCGACCGCGGCGGCGATCTGCTTGGCGTCGGCGGAGGTATGTCCGAGGGAGACGGTGACGCCTGCCTTCACGAGATGGCGGATGTAAGCCGGCGCTTCGGGCCAATGCGGAGAAAGCGTGATGAGCTTCACCAAGCCGCCGGCGGCCTGCTGCCAGCGGTCGAACTCGGCGACGGAAGGCGGACGCACGTCAGCGGCGGGATGCGCCCCGCGAGGTCCGTCTTCCGGCGCGATATGGGGCCCCTCGACATGGATGCCCGCGACCATCGCCGCGACTTCCGGGTGCTGGTCGCAGGCTTCACGAATCGTGCGGAGGGCGGAGAGGATCCGCGCTTCGGGAGCGGTGATGACCGTGGGCAGGAAGGTCGTGACGCCGACCTTGAGCAGTGACTGGCGGAGCGCGCGAACGGTCGGGACATCCAGGGTCAGCCCGTTGAGATCATGCCCGGCGTATCCGTTGACCTGCAGGTCGACCAGGCCGGCGCTGAGCCAGCGGGCTTCGCCGTGTTCGGCGGCTTCGACGGACGCGATGAAGCCGCCGTCCGTGGTGACGACGAGCCCCCTGCCGGTCGAAGGATCACGGCCGAGGATTCGCTGGGGGGCGCCGGCGGCCACGTTCAGCGGGACAACTCGGAGGCCGAGGCGACGTCAAGGTGCAGCGTGCAGTCCGCATGCTGCTGGACGATCGAGGCGGGGCAGGTCGGCGTGACCGGCCCCTCGACGGTGCCTTTCACGGCCGCGGCCTTACGCTTGTCCGGCACGGAAAGGATGATGCAACCGCTCTTCATGATCTGACGGATGGACATCGAGATCGCCTGCTTCGGCACGTCATCGAAGGTCGGGAACCAGCCCTCGCCGAACTGCTGCTGGCGGCAGGCGTGATCCAGGTTCACCACGATGTAAGGCGCCTCGGTGGTGAAATCCGCAGGCGGGTCGTTGAAGGCGAGGTGCGAGTTCTCGCCGATGCCGGCGAAACAAAGATCGACCGGACAGGCGGCGAGGCGCCCGTTGAGCCGCTTGATTTCGGCGGCCAGATCCTTCGCGTCGCCATCGACGGGGATGAACTCCGGCGCGACGGGCAGCTGGCTCACAAAACGCTCGCGCAGGTATTTGCGGAAGCTCGCGCCGTGTGATTCCGGCAAGCCGACGTATTCGTCGAGATGGAAGACCGTGACGCGGGACCAGTCGATACCGGGCTCCTTGACGAGATGCTTGAGCGTCTCGAACTGGCTGGCGCCGGTGGCGACGATGATGTTCACGCGGGCCTTGCGGGCCAGCGCCTCGCGGAGCACCTTAGCTCCCTGGGTCGAGGCCGCCGAACCCATGGCGGCGGCGTCCTGGTGGATTTGGATCTTCATGGCGGGGTGGACGCAGAGTGCCGCCGACGACGCGGACGGGCAAGCGTCTAACCGAAAGTATTAGGCAGGAATCCGCCGATTAACCGACGAAGTCCAGTCCCCGGAGCGTGCCCGTCGACGAAGCGAACTTATCCGCGTCGATGCCCATGCGCTGCAGCATCGAGACATAGAGGTTGGGGAGCGGGTAATTGTTCTCGGTGTCGAAGACGTGGTGCTGACCGTGCTTGAAGCCGCCGCCCATCAGCAGGGTCGGCAGGTTGGTGGTCGTATGAGCGCTGGCGTTGCCGAGGTTGCTGCCGTAAAGGATCATCGTCCGATCCAGCAGCGACTGCCCGTCTTCCTTGGCGGACTTGAGGTCCGTCATCAGCTTGGCGAGCAGGGTCATGTGCATGCTGTCGATCTGCTTGAGCTGCTCGAGCTTCTTGGCGGACTTTCCGTGGTGGGAAAGGCTGTGGTAACCGTCGGTGGTCGTGTGGACGTGGTCGATGTCGAGCGCGGGGGTGTTGACGCTGTCCAGCATGAGCGTGACGGCGCGCGAGGAGTCGGTCTCGAAGCACAGTCGCGCCATGTCATACATCAGGCGGACCTTGTCCATGTACTCCTTAGGGGTGCCCGGGTCGCGCGGGGCGGCGGTCTTGGCGACCGGCCGGGGCCTGCGCTCCCACTCCTTGGACATCTGCATGCGCTGCTCCAGTTCGCGGACGCTCGTGAAGTACTGGTCGAGGCGGTCGCGGTCGGTCGCGCCCATGGCGCGGCGGAGTTCGCCGGCCTGGCCGCCGACGGCGTCCAAGATGCTCTGGCCTAGCTGGAGACGACGTTCCTGCGCCTTCACTTCGGCTTCGGAGCCACCCATGAACATCTTGCGGAAGACTTCGGAAGCGCGCTCCTCGGTCGGGATCATCACGCCGCCGGCCGTCCAGGAAAGACTGCGGGAACCACGGGCGCAGTTGACCCCGAGGGTCATCGAGGAGAACCGCGTGAGGTGGCCGATACGTTCGGCCATGAACTGGTCGAGGGAGATCGTATTGCGGAAGCCGCCGCTGCTCGGGTGCGGCGCCGCGGTCAGGAAGCAGTTGTCAGCCGGGTGGCCGCCGTCGACGTCCGGATGTGAGACGCCGGAGAAGACGCTGAAGTCCTCGCGATGCGCCTGCAGGAGTTCAAGGTACGCGGACGGCTTGTAATCACGTCCCTTGCCCGTCGGAAAGAAGTAATCCGGCACCAGACCGAGGTTGTTGCAGATGCCCAGCATCCGGCGGGGCTTGGCCGCGGAAGCGGGGGCGGCGGCGAAGGCCGGCGTCATCGACTCCAGCATCGGCAGCGCCAGCAGGACACCCGTGCCGGCGAGGAAGCGACGACGCGAGACGGCGCGCTTGAACGCGACGTAGGGGGCGTCAGCCGGGCGGAAGGACGGGTTGGCCATGAGGGTAAGACCTACTTATTGAGGAAAAGTTCGCTGGAAACAAGCCCGTGGACGAGTTCCCGGACCCCGTAACCACCGCCCTTGGCGCGGTCCAGGATGGCCTCGACCTTGGGCCGGTCGGCGAAACCGACCGGCGAGCCGGTGGCGTAGACGGCGAACAGCCCGACCAGGTTGCGGGCCAGCTGCCGTTCGTCGGCGGCGACGATCTGCTTGAACTCGCGGATGTCCTTGAACGGCTTGCCGTCGAGGTCGCCGTAGGACTCCACGGCGAGGGCGTTATGGAAGGCGAACTGCTGGCCGTTCTTGCCGACGCCGATCTCGGGCGTCTTGCCGTCGAGCGCCCGGTAACGTTCACGGAAGCCGCCCATGACGTCGAAGCTCTCCAAGGCGAACCCGGGAGGATCGATCTTGGTATGGCAGGAGGAACAGGACTCGAGGGTACGATGCTTCTCGAGCTGCTGGCGGATCGTGACGGCCCCGCGGGTGTCCGGCTCGACGGCGGGGACGCTGGGCGGCGGGGGCGGGGGCTTGCGGCCGAGGATGCGCTCCATCACCCACGCGCCGCGCACGACCGGCGAAGTGGTGGTGCCGTTGGCGGTGACCTTGAGCACCGCGGCCTGGGTCATGAAGCCGCCGCGCACGCTGCCGGCGGGCAAGGCGACCTTGCGGAGCGCGACGCCCTCGACGGGCGGCAGCTGATACAACGCGGCAAGGCGCTCGTTGATGAAGACGTAATCGGCGGCGACGATCTCGCGGGCGGGCCGATTCGCGCGGACCAGTTCTCCGAACGTGAGATGGCTTTCGTCGCGGGCGGACTCGAGCAGATGGTCGTCCAGGTAGTAATCAGGATACAGGAGGCTGTCGGGGTCGTTCGCCCCGGCCTTGCGCAGGTCGAGCCAGTAGTCCGCGAAGCTCGTGACGAAACGCTCCGAACGCGGATCGGCGAGCAGTCGGTCGGTCTGCGCGCGCAGCACCTTCGGGTCGCGCAGCTTGCCGGCCGCGGCGAGCGCGCGCAGTTCGGCGTCCGGCGGCGAGTTCCAGAGGAAATAGGCGAGACGGGCCGCGACGGCATGGTCGTCGAGCGGACCAGGAGCCTCGCGGAGATAAAGATAAGCCGGCGAGCAGAGCACCGCGGTGTAGCCGGCGAACATCGCCTCGGCGAAGCCGCTGCCCGAGCGAAGCGCGCCCTGGATCACCGGAAGGAAGCGGACCTCCTCGGCGGCGGACACGGGACGACGATAGGCCTGGCGGACGAAACGACGCAGCAGGCGCTCGGCATCGGCCGCCGGATCCTTCGGCACCACGACGTAAGGCAATGCTCCGTCCTTCACGGGCTTGACCGGCAAGTCGTCGAACAGGACGGCATAAGGCGCGGCAGGCCACTGCGGCGCCAGCGGGCCTTTGACGTCGATCCAGCGCATGACCAGGCCGGGCTGGCCCTCCGGCGTCGCCAAGGGATTCTGCGCGCGGTTCGCACCGGGCCGGGAACGGAAGAAACGGGTGACGTCGACCTGGATGCTCTCGCCGGCTTCGAGATGGACGTCGAGTTCGGCGACGGTGACGTCGGCGCCCAGATCGATGGTGCCGATACGTCGGAGCACGCGCGGCGGCGTGAGGGCGTAGACCGTCACCGGCTCCGGGCGGCGGCCCTTGCTGATGTTGTCGAGGTCGGGGATCTGCCAGCGAACCTTGCCCTTGGACTTGGTGGTGCCCGGTCCGACCCAGACGGAATGCCCGCAGAGCTTCACCAGGTATCTTCCCGACTGAGGGGCGCGGAAGGTCCCGAACCAGGGCTCGACCGGTTCGTAGGCGCCATGGACCACGCCGACGCCTTCCTCGTCGCGCAGCGCGGGATTGGCCTTGCCCACCGTGACGGGGGCGCGGCCGGCGCGGACGTCCGGCTGGCCGGTGAAGCCAAGGGTCGGGAAAGTCGCGCGCTCGGGCGATTGGTTGAACTCGGAGAACTTCATCCTGCCCACGTAGCCGCCCTGCTGCCGGGCGTAGTGACGATGGCTGGCGCTCTGGTCGGGCGCGACCGAGGAGACGAACGCCGATCGCAGGGCTTCCTCGGCGGCGAGCAGATAGCGCTGCATCTGCACGTGCGAGACGTCCAGGGCCGCGCCGCTTTTGTTGAACCGATGCGCCTCGGTGTCCTCCGGGAGGGATTCCTTGATGTCGAGCCAGGGCGCACGCAATAGGTCACGCAAAGCGTTCTCATACTCGAAGCGGTTCATCCGGCGCTCGACGGAACGTCCTTCGGCCGCGATGCGCGCGGCGTCGTTGCGGGCCAGGGAAGAGGCCAGGCCGCCGAGATACGCAGACTGCTGGCCGGCATCCGGGCGCGCCTTCTTCTTCGGAGGCATCTCGCCGGAGGCGACGCGATCATGGACCTTGGTCCAGACCTCGAAAGCGCGGCGGTCGGTGAGATCGGACTTCAGGGAAGTCAGGTCGAGGCCGCCCTTCTTGACCTCCCCGTCATGGCACTCGACGCAATGCTTCTCCAGGAACGGCGCGATCTGAGCGCGCGCGCACCACGGCGAGACAGCCAGCAAAAGGACGAGGAGACGGACGGACATGGGGAAGGTATGCATAAGACACCGGCAACCCTGAGAAGTTGCCCAAGCAAGCCCCTAGGCAATAGGAACTTATGCGGAGACAAGGACCTCAGGGCTCGAAGGTTGTCCCGACGGAGGCTTCGGCCTGCCCTCCCCCATGCTTTCCATCATCCGTTCGGCCGCCTTGGTCGGGGTCGAAGCCGTCCCGGTCGAGATCGAAGTGAACACCGGCGAGAAAGGCGAACTCGGCCTCTGGCTGGTCGGCCTGCCGGACGCCGCGGTCAAGGAATCCGAAGAACGCGTCCAGTCGGCGCTGCAGAACAGCGGCCTGCGGCTGCCGGAGACGCGCACCACCATCAACCTCGCTCCGGGCGACCTGAAAAAGGAAGGGGCGATCTATGACCTGCCGATCGCCCTCGGCATCGCGGCCTCGACCGGCCAGCTGGACCGGGCCTTCCTGACGCACTACCTCATCGCCGGCGAACTCGGCCTGAGCGGCGCCACGCGCCCCCTCCGCGGCGGGGTGGCGATGGCCATCCTCGCACGGAAATCCGGCCTCCGCGGCGTCATCCTGCCGAGGGCTTCGGCCGAAGAAGCCGCGCTCGTGGGCGGCATCGAGGCGATTCCGGCCGACTCCCTCGACGGCGCCCTGCGGTTCCTCACCGGGGAGAAGCGGGTCGCGCCGCTGGCGCCTCCGCCGCCGGATGAGGCGTCAGCGGAGGGACAACCTGATTTCGCCGAGGTCAAAGGCCAGCTCGCGATCCGTCGGGCGGTCGAAGTAGCCGCCGCCGGCGGGCATAACCTGCTGATGATCGGGCCGCCCGGCTCGGGCAAGTCGCTCATCGCGAAACGTATCCCGACGATCCTGCCGCGGCCGGATGCGGAGGAGTTCCTGGAGATCCTCGGCGTACATTCCGCCGCGGGCGCCGGGTTAGCCGAAGGACGACGCGGATGGCGGCGGCCGTTCCGTTCGCCGCACCACACCATCAGCGACATCGGCCTCATCGGCGGAGGCAGCATCCCCGGACCGGGCGAAGTCTCGCTTGCGCACCTCGGCGTGCTCTTCCTCGACGAGTTGCCTGAGTTCCGCCGCTCGGCGCTGGAGGTGCTGCGTCAGCCGCTCGAGGACGGACAGGTCACCGTGTCACGTGCGGCGGCCAAGGTCACCCTGCCCTCGCGCCTGATGCTCGTCGCGGCCATGAATCCATGCCCTTGCGGCCACCTTGGCGACCGACGGCGCGAGTGCCGCTGCTCGCCGATGCAGGTGCGCAAATACCGGGGCAAGATCTCCGGCCCGCTCCTCGACCGCATCGACATCCAGGTCGAAGCCCCGGCCCTCACGCTGGAGGAACTGCGCGACGCCGCTCCGGGCGAACCCTCCGCGGCGATCCGCGCCCGGGTCGAAGCCGCCCGGGCGAAGCAACGCCTCCGGTTCGGCCATCGGCATGGCGGGTGCAACGCGCTGCTCGGCGGACGCGAGCTCCGCGAACACTGCGCCCTCGAGCGGGCGCAGGGCGATCTCCTGCAGCAGGCGATGGAAAAGCTCGGCCTCTCCGCCCGGGCCTACGACCGGATCCTGCGGGTCGCCCGGACGATCGCCGACCTGGGCGAGGCGGACCGGATCGCCACCGCCCACCTGCTGGAGGCCATCCACTACCGTTCGCTGGACCGGCAATGAAAACACTCGCCCG
>JACCDJ010769216.1_pt1 | contig 11879 bp, 10 predicted proteins | sample 7444481 | NCBI WGS metagenome assembly JACCDJ01 (sample SAMN15323435, study PRJNA562643) | freshwater metagenome | isolation source: river surface water | place: USA:Blue River Watershed | collected 2017-08-15 | reverse complement strand
TCCTGGATATCGTTTGATCTTGAACAATATACTTTTTCCTGCGGCGAAGCGGAAGAAACAAAAGACCTAATCAGGGAATCAATTTGATCCAGTTGATTTTGGTTCCGATGGTCATTTTTGACAGCCATTCTTCACCCTTGTAAACTGCTCCCATGTTCGTGTATCGTCCATCCAAGTGTGGAGCATCACTGGTCATAAAAAAAATCTGACAGCTCTCCGTATGTGGTCCTGCGGATGCCCATCCAATATGTCCAAGCGTAAAGCTGTCTTCTGTAAATTCAGAGGGTATAACTGAATCTAAACTTCCCATGCCATCTCCTCTTGGACAGCCTCCTTGACTCACAAAGTTGGGGACATAGCGGTGAATATGCTTGTTGTCATAAAAGCCACTTTGAACAAGTGATTTGAAATGCATGGCGGTAATGGGGTGGTCCAACTCTTGAACAAAGAAATGGATGTGATGCTTTTCTCCGTGAATATCGACTTCCATTTCATATTCCCGATGAAATTGAAGAGATTCCCATTGATGCTGGTCGATGATGATTCGAGGTTTGGGTTGATGATCAGGGTAGGATGGTTTTTGCTCTGGAAACAACGAGCTCAAAGCCCGGGCAATCTCATTGTAGGTTTCTACTTCTGCGGGCAATTGTAATGTCGTCAATCTTTTCTCCATCAAGATTCTCCATTTTAATTTCAAGTCTTGCGACAGTTTTACCTCCTTGATGCCGGCGGCCAACAGCGCTTGTGCGCCCATGTCGTTGGTTTCCCAGATTTGAATGGCCTCTTCTTTCCAAAAGGTGCTGTTGCTATCTGCTACAGCTTGGGCAATCAACAGTTCTGTGCCGTAATACAAATCCGTGTACGTCGCCTTTGGGGAAGTGAGATAGGATTGCAAATTTTGAAGGCAAGCTTTGCGGTAGGGCAATGCAGGTAAAGCCCGCATACGATCATAGGGATTAGCGGTATCAATGAAAGTGCGCCAAAGTTCTTTTCCTTTTGGATCTTCGTTGGTTGTCTTTAATTGCCATGTAACCAGGGACCAAAACATCTCGGGATGGGACAACCGAAAGTCAGATTTTTGCCAATCGAAAGGAATGATTACTGATGGGTAATCGACTTTTTCCATGAGGATTTTTATCGCAAGAGCGCTGAGGTAATCATGTTTTTCTGACACGATTTTCATCAATGATTCCGAATCTACGTAATGGTTTCTTTGCAATTGAAGCAGGCACTCCAAGCGAATCTCTTCGGGTAATTCACGGTCAGTTGCCCATTGCATCATTTGCTGGTGAAAGGAAACCTCATTTAGTCTCCCCAATACTTGAATGAAAAATTTTCCAGGGGTCTTTCCGTATTTGTTTTTATTCAAATCGTTAAAGAGGATTTTCCAGCGGGCAGCATTGAATTTGGACTTGGGAATGCGGGAGATGGCTTGCCAATACGAATGGGGTATCACCAAGTTTTCATCTTGATTGGTGTTGCTCCAAATTTGGAGGAATTGATGGATGAGTGTTTGTTGAATCTCTTCCTGAAATTGTCCATTTCTGAGGAGATAGAAGCAGCCGGTGTTCCATTGATCCAGTTGGAAGGGTTGGGTCAAACTCAAACCAAGTTGCGCGTATTGCTTGGCTTGGTGAGGAGTACGGACACAGCGGCCGATGAAATCGATCAAGTATGGATCTCTCCAATTTTGCCTCAATTCATCGATAAAGGCGTAGTTCAAAGTATCCGCTTGCTGGGTGAGCGGCCAAATCCACATGTCCTCCAAATGGAGACGTTGATTCATGGTTTGGGACGAAAGCAAAAGCATGATGGATTGTTCTTTGATGATTTTCCTTGCTTGTGCAGAAGCTGAATCATTGGGATGAGAAGCCATGAATTGGAGATAGTACAAGCGCTCATCGAGGTTCAGTGAATCAACCCGTTGAAGAGGATAATGTTCGTTGTGTAAAAGTTCAACAAAGGAGGGGGAGGGCAATTGCGCATCTGCGCAGAAATCGGATAGAATGATGAGCAGTGCGAGAAAAATTCTTTTCATCTCACCAAGGTAAGGAAGATTGTAAAAGGTTTGAATGGCGGATGATGAGGTTAGTTGAAGTTTGTTTCCAGAATCCTAGTGCCAAATCGCTTATGGCATTTGACCCTTGTTATATGCTGGCGGAATTCTTAGTCAGGTAAAGCAATAAATGTCTCTGGTGTCAGAACAGCAATAGAAGCTTTTTTGTAGTCTTTTACGTTTCTCGTGATGATAGTTGTCAGATTGTTTTCAATTGCACAAGAATGCTGTATTGCATCTTCAAAGTCATTAAAGTCAGAAGCTATGGTTAAATCAATAGTCTTACTGTCAACGGGTAAAACGTTTACAAGCGTTTTGAATTTACCGATAAGTTGTCTTGAATGTGCAGAAGAGTGCTGTGAACGTAGAACATAATCTATGTTTGAAAAGGCAAGCGAAGAAACATAAATTTTGACCTTTTTATTGTCCGCTAACGAAAACAAAATCTCAGCCGTCTTATTGAACGGTTTACGTCCTGATAGCAAGTCAATGCATACGTCTGTATCAACAAATACTTTTGTCATGTTATTTTGCGTACTTGTTTAATAAATGCTTCTTGTACTCTTTTTTTGCGTCAAAGTTCTTTGGTAAGTCAATAACACCGGACAAACTTTTCACAAGCGGAGTAACTTCGTGTGTGTCATTTGGTGAAACAAGTTTTCCGAGATAAGATTCAATCAATTTAGAAAGGCTAGTATTCTTGTCTTTCGCGTAGTTTTTGGCCTGTTCGATTATCGAATTGTCCAGTTTCAATGTCAGTTTGCTATCCATGATTGTTAATTATACGTGCAAATATGGTAACTTGTACGTAATATTCAACTTTTTCGTCACAAAACCGCGGGCCTATAACGGTTGGCAGCTTTGAGAAGGCGGGTATTTTCAGCACTAAACTTCATTAGATGCACAAAGCTTGAATTTAGCACTTCACTGTCATAGAAGCACGAAACCCCCGCTTTTGCAAAACGGCTGTTACAAGCTGCCCTTCTTTCTGTCGAAGTGCTGTCGAGTCGAGTTTGCACTGTCCCTGTGCGGTTGGGCAGGCATACTCTTTTGCAAGCTTTGGTCTGTGCGTTGGCTTGTGCGGCTTGCAAATGTGTATGACTGCGAAGGGTCGGCATTGTCCAGTTTGTTAAAGTGATTCTATGAACTCTTTTACATTGTCCCAAGTCCATTCTTTACAAGTTACTCCGCTTAGATTTGCTGTCTTGTCAGAGAATGTACCACCGTTAATATAAATGCCTCTCAGTGGAATATTTTCTTCTTTGATACAATCAATTTCCCACAATGCACCGCTTGCATTTTTCAAGTTTTTTGAAACTAAAACAAATGCACCATCGCATCCTTTTATTTTAGTTCTGCAATTGGTTTTCCATTGTGAATCCCAAGGTTGCTTTACGGACATGTCAACAAAGTCAAATGGAACTTTTTCGTTTTTTGCCTGTCCTGTGAATAGGTTTTTTGTGACTTCATCTTCAATAGCGAATGCCACGAATACTCTTTTATTTGCCATGTTATTTATTCTTAAATTCTTTTGTCTTTTACTAATCTCCAATAGTGAAAACCTAATGCTGTCAGTTTACATGCTTTTGAATTCATTGCTGCATAATACATGTGTTGTTCATCAACTGGAACAATTAAACCAACACTTTGAAACTTTTGCAAGTGTTTAAACACTGTAACATTTTCTGCTTTTGCATGAGGCTCTACAATTTCATGTTCAACGTGAGGTGCATTTGTATCTTCAAAAGAAGGGTCTAAGGTAAATGCGTCTTGCGGTGTTGGAAAATAGTCAATGAGCTTTCTTAAAACATCAATTGGAACTTGTGGGGTAACAGTTCTTAATGAAGTGAATCGTGTAATGTTCGTTTTAAAAACTGGCCTTTGGTCCCAAGGTCCTAATGCTTGGTCAATATATGCGTAGATGCTTCCTGGAGTGATATGTCCTCTTAGGTCTGCTGCTCCGCCTTGTAAAGCATTCAATAAAAGAGTTGTAAAAACTCCATGTCCGTTTATTTCAACAGAACTTTCACTATCTCTGCTTGCTGTAAGGATTGAAACACCCTCTCCGATATGTGCCGATTTACCGCCTAATGTGTTTGGTGAACCCATTGCTCCCGAATGGCAACAGTCAAGGATAATTACTCTGTTCTGTGCTTTTGAAACATTGGCAATTGCAAGAATTTCATCCATTGAAACTCCTTCGTCATTCGTCTTGAAATCGGGAGTTACAATGTAACCACCAACATCATCTAAAAAACCGTGACCTGCAAAATAAAGAAGTGCCGTTTCGCAGTCACCGCTGAACAATTCCTTTATCAATCCCTTCAATTCAGATTTTGTCGGCACATCAATTTCCAACTTAACATCAAAGTTTGGTGAGCCGTCACCGTTTGCGGCAATAATACCACTAAAAGCAGAAGCATCATTTACACAACCTATAAGGTCATTGCCATTCGGGTAATCATTTATACCTACTATTAATGCTTTTCTCATTTTAAAATTTACTTATTGATTCATCAAGATTATCCCAATTCCATTCAATCACTTTCTTTCCGTTTAGTTCGGGTGGTTTTGCCCCTTTGTCGCCTTTCTTTATGTGCATACCAATTACAGGAACTCTTTCTTCCTTCGCACACTTTATTTCCCACCTTGCACCGCTTGAATGCCAAGTGTTTTTACTAAGCAATACAATCATTCCATCGCACCTCTGAATTTTTGCCCTGCACTTGTCTTTCCAAACTTGCTGTTCCCAGGGTTCTTTAACCGACATATCTACAAATGAGAACGGACTTCTTTCATTCTTTGCTTGTGCAACAAGAAAGTCACGATACTTTTTATCTTCAATTGCGAAACTCACAAATATTTTCTTGTTCGCTTCGTTGCTTCTTGTTCTGCTACTATTGCTTTTCCGTTTTGGTGCTTCATCTTCTTCCGAAAATGCTTTTGCCAACAAGGCAACTAATCCAGCACCGATTAAATATGGCCACATTTTATTCGTTCATTTTTTATTTATATCGCAATTCTATTTTCATACAAGTAACTTTGAAAACCGATAAATGTGTTTCTAATAGTATTGATGTCGCCAAGTTCTTTTTTTGCGTCAGCTATGGCGTGATATTTCAAAATCAACAGGTCGCTAATTTTAGTGTCGTCCAATTCTTCAACGCCTTGTTTAACATACTGGCTCAATACGAAGTTTAAAAACTCTTGCTGTTTTGGGTCGTAGTTGTCCAAGTGAATTTTTGCTTTGTCTGCTCGTGTTGCTCTTTCTAAAATGTCGGAATGAAAAGCGATATAAGCCAAAACATCATACAGGTCGCTGTTTTCAGCGTTTAGTATTTTCTGAAACTCTGTCAACTGTTGTTTGGCAAAACCTTTTTCAGTCAGTTCTTCCAATAGTTTCTTTCTTGTGTCGGGCTTACTCCAAATGGTTCTTAATTCATCTTCACTTTTGAAAAGTTCGGGCAATGCACCAAAAAGGGAGCGTAAAAATTCTTCTGCTGAAATCGGTCTTCCGTCTGGACTATAAAACGAAGTGCTAATCATGTGCTGAAACTGTCGCACTTTTCCGTCTGCCAATTTCACTTTTACCATTCGTCTTGGTGGTGTGTCGCAACGGCAATAAGAGTAACCACAAACAGGACAAGGTTGTGGAGGTGGTTCTTGTGCACAAATGCAAGGACGATGTCCGCAAACATCACAAGGTTGTGGCTGTGGTCTTGGTGTTGGTGTTTCAGGTTCTCCGTCCCATTCGGGGTCGCTGAAATGGTGATGTGCTTTTACAAAATCATATATCGTGAAATAGTCTTTACCATCAAACAAACGTGTTCCACGTCCAATGATTTGCTTAAACTCAATCATGGAGTTTATAGGACGAAGCAAAACAATGTTTCTTACTTCGGGAGCATCAACACCAGTGCTTAACTTCTGAGAAGTTGTCAGAATGGTTGGAATGCTTTTTTCGTTGTCCTGAAAATCTCTTAAATGTTGTTCGCCTATTTTTCCGTCATGTGCAGTAACTCGGTGGCAATAATTCGGATTCTTAGAATCTGCATGTTGATTGATTAAATCACGAATTGCCAAAGCATGTAATTGAGTAGCACAGAAAACCAAAGTTTTTTCGGTTTGATTTATCAGGCTCATAAAAATCTTTACCCGATATTCTTCACGTTCTTTAATTTCAATTATACGGTTCATTTCCGCTTCGGTGTATCGCTTGCCTTCTTCAATTTCTCCTTCTAAAACGGTGTCGTCCGAAGTGAATAAATATTCGTCAATAGTTGTGTCAATTTGCTTGACTTTAAAAGGAGTTAAGAAACCGTCATTGATTCCTTCTTTTAGGGAATACAGATAAACAGGCTCACCGAAATAATTGTATGTATTTGAGTTGATGGTTCGTTTTGGCGTGGCAGTCAAACCTAATTGAACGGCTGGACTGAAATACTCCATAATGGCTCGCCAACTACTTTCGTCATTGGCTCCACCACGGTGACACTCGTCTATAATGATAAAATCAAAAAAGTCATTTGGGTATTCACCAAAATATGGCGTATCATTTGGCCCACTCATAAAGGTTTGGAAAATGGTAAAAAACACACTTCCATTTTTCGGAACTCTACCTTTTTTCTTGATGTCGCGCGGATTGATACGAACCAAAGCATCTTCTTCAAAAACTGAAAAAGCGTTGAACGCTTGGTCGGCTAAAATATTTCTGTCGGCTAAGAATAAAATTCTTGGGCTGCGTTGTTCGTCTTTATTGATGTTCCATTTTGCCTGAAACAGTTTCCATGCAATTTGAAAAGCAATGGCTGTTTTTCCTGTTCCTGTGGCAAGGGTTAATAAAATGCGTTGTTGGTCGTTTGCAACTGCTTCTAAAACTTTGGTAATGGCATTTTCCTGATAATATCGTGGTTGCCATGTTCCGCCACGGTCTTCAAATGGAACTGATAGTAATTTGTCACGCCAAACGGCTGAAAGTGGTTGGAGTTTGTTTTGCTCACCAAAAGTCATTTCCCACAATTCGTCTGGAGTAGGATAGGAAGTTACATCTCCTTCCTGTCCTTCGTGCATGTCTATGCGGTAAATCTGTAAACCGTTAGTGCTGTAAGTAAATCGAATCTGTAATTTGCCTGCATAATCTTTGGCTTGTCCAACGCCTTCGGTATAATATTTATCTCGTGCCTTGGCTTCAATTACTGCAAGGTTTCTGTTTTTGTATTGCAATACATAATCTGCCTTGTCTGGTTTGCTACGCTGACCATGTCCGATTAAACGACCCTTATTGATTGGAAACTCCATGCGAATGCGACTGCCTTCCACAACGCCCCAACCTGCTGCTTTTAACGCAGGGTCAATGTATTCTGCTCTTGTTTCGGTTTCGTTCATTCTATGAAATTAGCCACGTTACTAAATCTGTTATCTCTAAATGGTCATGTGGCAGAATCACATTCAAATCTTCTGTGTCTAACCTTGCATTGAAATTCGCCCAGCCTGTTTCGTTCTTGGGAATACCACCTAAATGGTCTTCAATTGTTCCTTTTGTCCAAACGTAAATCCCAGCAGCTTGCATCTTGGCTTTAAGAGAAACAAGATTTGCTTGAATTGCTGCTTCTCTTGCTAAAATTCTGAATGCATCTGCTGCTGATATTGTTCCTTTCGTAGGCCAACCAGCATTTAATGTAATTGAATGAGTTGGAGCAATTGCTGCCAAATGAGTTTTTATTGCTGCAACATCTGTGTCACCAGCGGATAAGAAACCATCACTTTCTCCTTGCTTTAATGCAAAATCTAAATCAACAATGGCTTTGGGTGGAATATCCATTGTATTCAAAACTAACATAGCTTTTCTTGTGTTGCCTGAACCACCCATTGATACTAAGGCAGTTTTATGCAGTCCGATTGTTCTTGATGTTACTTTCTGGATGATGTTAGGCAATAATCTGTTTTCGGTTGTGCCTTCTGCTAAAATCACTCTTTCCGAAAAGAGAATGTTGGATGAATGACTTAATGAAAAAATAAGTTCTAGCTGACTTGGTGCAGTGGAGACAATAGTTGGAATTGCTGCTCTCAGTGAATTACGTTTATGTGTTCCGTGTGTATCGTTTTTTCTAATCAATAAAGTATTTCCAACATCCTTTGATGTAATCATAAAAGGCGAATGGGTTGAAAATATTATTTGATACCCTTGTGTTGAAAGTGTTTTGAGTGCATCACGTAAAACTTCAATTGCTTGTGGATGCAGATATAATTCAGGTTCGTCAATTAGTAAGATTGTATTTGAAGCCTGTTCACCCGAATCTCTTTTGATGTCCGCTAAATGGCGAACTAAAGCCATTTGAATAGAACGCTGTGCCCCGTGTCCAAGTGCTGAAACATCTCTACCAGCAGGATTTAGATTTTCAAAAACCTTTATTGTTCCTTTGGAAAATACTTCTTTCAATTCGGGAGTAGGAACATGAACTTTGATATTTACGCCAGGGAAAAATGATTCTACTTTCCCATTAACAGCTGCATCAAATGCATTTAATTCTGCAGCCCGTGAAGTTCCGTCAGCATCTAAAAGGTCTTTTATTCCATCCAATGCAGTTTGAACTTGTGTGCTGTAACTGGTTTGGATAGGTCCAATTATTTCAGCCAAAAGTTTTCCGATAGTTGTGGTGTTCTTGCTTTTGCTTACATCTTCTTCTGCGTTTTCCATTGCTCCAATATGAATTGGCTCGGGGAAAAGTGCTTGTATTGCTTGGTCAAGACCTGTTGGGTTGGCTCGCCATTCATTAGCTGTTCCAATGTTTGCAGGGTCTTTCACTAAAAGCCTGATTTGTGCAACTGCAACATTCGGCTGTGGCTGGATTCTTTTTATTGAAAGCGTTTCTCCATCTAAAAAAGGTTGTATAGCCGATTGTTGATTCTCAGCTAACTGGTCTAAAATTGCTGCGGTTATACCACTTATTACGCCTTCAATTTCTACTGGTTGAGCTGGGTCATAAAATGAACTGTCAGCCAATGCAGTTCTTCTCAAAAGCCATTTTATAGCTTCAAGCAAATTTGATTTTCCTGCATTGTTGTAGCCAACAAGCGGAGTGAAGGCGGACAATTCAAAAGTCTCATTTCTGATTGACTTGAAATTTCTAATCGTTATTTCAGAAAGTATATGTGTCATTATTCTGCTTCTATTAATTCATTTTCAAAAGCTCGTTTTAAAATACCCGACTTAAGTTCATTTAGTAATTCAATCTTATTGCTATAAATTGATGAAAGTCTCAATACACGTTCATTTAAGGCATTTAAACTTGACACAATTTCTGTTTGCTTCTCAATGTCAGGTAATAAAACAGTGACATCGTCAAGCATGTATCTTGTTATTTGATTAATCATGTTGTATTCACCTTGACTAATCTGTTTTTTGAAACCTTTTGTTTTGAAAAACCATAATAGGAATGGGTTATATTCACTTCTAATAATCATCATAAAGGTTCCAAAGGTCATTTTTTCATGTAGATTACTTATAGGGGCAGTTTTACCAACCAAATGCTTGCTACCATTTCGACTACACATGAGAATGTCACCTTCTTGAACAAATATTTTCTCTTTAATTTTTGTGTTAACTCTTACAATATCTTCAAAATCAAGTTTGTCGTTTTGGATATTTGATGACCTTAATACTATTGTGCCATTTAAACTAACATCCTTAGGCGAATACGTCAAACCATTAAAATACTCTGCAACATCTTTTAATTTTTTTTGCTCCCAGTGATAATCTTTATTATTGAACAAGGATGATAGATAATCATCAAATATTGATTTGGCATTTTTTAGATTTGATTCAATATTAAAAATTGCTGTTTCAATTTTTAAATACGCTTGGTCTAATTCCGAAACCAATCTTCTCTGTTCTTCCATTGAAGGCTTAATCAATGGGCAAGCAAGAATATCGTCTTTCCGTAAGTTGGTTTGGTTCTCTCCGTTATTGAAAGCCAAAAAGTGCTCGTGTCTGTTGAGTTGGTAATACAAATACTTGGTGTCAAACTCTTTGCTTCGTATGCAGCAAATACGTTGATTCAAAGAATAAGTATCGTCTTGGTCAATGACAAAACACTTGGCTAATGCTTTGCCGTTGGGCACATCACTCATTACCATTACAATGTCGCCTTTGAATAAAGGGAACATTTGTTCATTAGTGCGTTTAAACGATTTGCCTTCGGATGAAATAAATTTTGAATTGACAACAATGTATTTTCCATTTTCGTCAATGCTCTTTTCATGGGCTTTGCCATTGAAAAACTCACACGATTTTCCTAATGTGGTTAATTCAACTTGGCTCATGAAAACATCTCTTTTATTCCGTTCAAAATTTCGCTTGTTTCTTCGTCCAGTGCTTCCATTTCTGCCAATATCTCATCCATAGAACGAAAAGTTTGTTCCACTTTTCCGTTCGGGTTTTTCACACTCAAATCGTAATTGCTGGTATTGATGCTTGAAACATCAACCGTCCAAGAGTTGTCAAAATCAGCCAATGTTTTTTGCAGTTCCTTAAATTCCTTCAAGTCATCATCATTCAATGGTGACGTTTTACCCAAACTTCTGCCTGGCACACATTGGTAATACCAAATCTTTTTGGTTGGCTCGCCTTTGGTGAAGAACAACACAACGGTTTTTACTCCTGCACCCAAAAACGTTCCTGCTGGCATATCCAAAATTGTATGCAGGTTGCAACTTTCCAATAAATGTTTTCGCAACGAAACCGAAGCACTGTCGGCATTGCTCAAAAAAGTATTTTTAATAACAATACCTGCTCGTCCGCCTGCTTTCAAACTCTTGATAAAATGCTGTAAGAATAAAGAAGCTGTTTCGCCTGTTTTGATGTCGAAGTTTTGTTGCACTTCTTTTCGTTCTTTTCCACCAAATGGTGGATTGGCAAGAATTACATGGTATCGGTCTTTTTCCTGAATGTCTCTGATATTCTCTGTTAGTGTATTGGTGTGAATGATATTCGGAGCTTCAATTCCGTGCAAAATCATATTCATTACACCAATGATATAAGCCAAGTTCTTTTTCTCTTTCCCGTAAAGTGTATTTTCTTGAAGTGTTTTAAGATTGGTGGTTGATTTTTCCATGCGGTCATACATGTAGGCGTATGCTTCACACAAGAAACCCGCACTTCCACAAGCTGAATCATAAATCTTCTCACCAATTTGCGGATTGAGCACTTCAATAATGGCACGAATCAAAGGTCGTGGTGTGTAATACTGTCCGCCATTGCGACCAGCATTGCCCATGTTTTTGATTTTAGTTTCATACAAGTGGCTAAGCTCGTGCTTGTCTTTAGAACTGCCGAAAGGCAGTTCATCAGTCATTTCAATAATCTCACGAAGATTATAGCCACTTTTGATTTTGTTGTTCAGTTCGCTAAAAATCTCTCCGATTTTATATTCAATTGATTTCGGGTTGTCAATTGATTTTGCTTTGAAACCTGCCAAATAGGGGAACAACTTGTAATCAACAAACTGCACCAAGTCTGGACCTGTAATGGCTTTGTGGTGGTCAAGTTTTCCGTCTGCTGTTTTAGGCATTGCCCAAATTGGCCAACGGAATTGTTCGTCCAGTATGAATTTGTATTCTTTTCCTTCTAAAGCGGCTTCGTCTGCTTTTTCACTTTCCAATTGGTCAAGGTAACGCAAGAACAAAACCCAAGAGGTTTGTTCGATGTAGTCCAGTTCGCTGTCTGCACCTGCGTCCTTGTAAAGTATGTCGTCTATGTTTTTAAAAGTCTGTTCGAACATTTGTTTTATTTTATCTCTGTCTTTTAGTTTCTTATTCTGTTTCT
>JACCDJ010639468.1_pt1 | contig 11880 bp, 13 predicted proteins | sample 7444481 | NCBI WGS metagenome assembly JACCDJ01 (sample SAMN15323435, study PRJNA562643) | freshwater metagenome | isolation source: river surface water | place: USA:Blue River Watershed | collected 2017-08-15 | reverse complement strand
TACCAGCTCGAGGGGCTTGAATTTCCTGAGCAGAACCCCGTTACTCCGGGGGTATAATCGGGCACGACGTTCCCTTGGGATTCCCAAGCATGCAACTGCTCGCCGTTGGGCTCAACCACACCACGGCTCCCGTCTCGCTCCGCGAGAAAGTGGCCTTTCCCGCCGACCAACTGGGTCAGGCGGTTGCCTCGGCTTGTGCTTGGTTCGGCAACGTCAACCAGCAGCCCTTCGAAAGCGCGATCCTCTCCACCTGCAATCGCACCGAGATCTACGGTGCCAGCGCGAATGATGGCGATATCGAAGCAATCATTGATCAGACCGCCCATTTCGTCGCCGATTTTCACAAGCTGCCTTACGCCGAGCTACGGCCTTACCTGTACGCATTGCCGCAGGATGGCGCGGTACGCCATGCGTTCAGGGTCGCCTCCGGACTAGATTCGATGGTGCTGGGCGAGCCGCAGATTCTCGGTCAGATGAAAGACGCTGTACGGCAAGCCGAAGCCGCAGGTGGTCTCGGTACCTACCTTCATCAGATGTTCCAGCGCACCTTTGCCGTGGCGAAGGAAGTGCGCTCAACCACCGAGATCGGCGCCCACAGCGTATCGATGGCCGCCGCCGCAGTTCGCCTGTCACAACGCATCTTTGATGACCCGTCGCAGCAGCATGTGCTGTTCATTGGCGCCGGTGAGATGATCGACTTGTGTATCACTCACTTCGCTGCACAACACCCGAAAAGCATCACTGTCGCGAATCGCACCATGGAGCGCGCAGAAATATTGGCGCATCGCTTCGGTGGTCAGGCCATGCGGCTGGGTGAATTGCCCGACCAACTGTCTCGCTTCGATGTAGTGGTCTCGTGTACCGCTTCATCATTGCCGATCATTGGGCTGGGCATGGTCGAGCGCGCGATCAAGGCGCGTCGCCGCAAGCCAATCTTCATGGTGGATTTGGCCGTACCGAGGGATATCGAGTCCGAAGTCGCGCGCTTGAATGATGTGTTCCTGTACACCGTTGATGACTTGGGTGCCGCCGTACAAATCGGTGTCGAGAACCGGCAATCCGCAGTTGCGCAGGCCGAGGCCATTATCGAGACCCGTGTTCAGGCCTTCATGCACTGGCTAGGCAGCCGCACAATTGTCCCCATTATTCAAGATCTGCAGGAAAGCGGCGAGCAAATGCGTCGCGCCGAACTTGAGCGCGCGCGCAAGCTGATCGCCAAAGGTGAGGATATCGACACTGTGCTGGAAGCACTGTCGAAAGGCTTGACCGCGAAATTCCTGCATGGTCCGCAGCAGGCACTGCATAGCGCCGACCCTGATGGTCGCGCCCGACTCGCGCAACTACTGCCACAGCTGTTCCGCACCAATCGCTAGCGGGCACGTCTGCCGTTAACGCTCGCGGTCACGCACGACCGCACCACCTCCTTTAGGTATCGCAGCCCCCAATGAAGCCTTCATTATTAGCCAAGCTTGAGCAGCTCAGCGATCGGCTTGAAGAAGTCAATGCGCTGCTGGCGCAAGAAAATGCCACCGCTGACATGGATCAGTATCGCAAGCTGACTCGCGAGCATGCCGAGCTTGAGCCGCTGGTGGCCGTCCATGCGCAGTGGCTGCAGGCGCAAGAAGACATACGCGCCGCTCAGGACATGATGGGCGATGCGGAAATGAAAGTGTTCGCGCAGGAGGAACTCGAAGCTGCACAGTCACGCACCGAGGCGCTGGCACTTGATCTGCAAAAAATGATGCTGCCGAAAGACCCGGATGACGAGCGAAATATTTTTCTCGAAATTCGTGCGGGTACCGGTGGTGACGAGTCCGCCTTGTTCGCGGGTGATCTGCTACGCATGTATACCCGCTATGCAGAACGGCAGCGCTGGCAAGTGGAAATGGTATCAGCCTCGCCGTCTGAGCTGGGCGGCTATAAAGAGGCGATCGTTCGCATTATTGGCCAGGGCGCCTATGCACGACTGAAATTCGAATCCGGCGGCCATCGTGTACAACGTGTACCGGCGACTGAATCACAGGGACGTATTCATACTTCTGCGTGCACGGTAGCCGTGATGCCAGAAGCTGACGAGATTGCCGATGTGCATATCAATCCGGCCGACTTGCGCATTGATACCTTCCGCGCCTCGGGCGCGGGTGGTCAGCATATCAACAAGACTGATTCTGCCGTGCGTATCACTCACCTGCCGACCGGTATCGTGGTGGAATGCCAGGACGACCGCAGCCAGCATAAAAACAAGGCGCAGGCGATGAAAGTACTCGCCGCTCGCATCAGAGATGTTCAGTTGCGTGAGCAGCAAACCAAGGAAGCAGCGACACGTAAATCGCTGGTAGGCTCCGGTGACCGCAGTGAGCGCATTCGCACCTATAATTTTCCGCAGGGTCGATTGACTGACCACAGAATCAATTTGACGCTGTACAAACTCGATTACATCATGGATGGCGACTTGGATGAGTTGATGTCGGCACTGAGTTCAGAGCATCAGGCTGATCAACTCGCAGCGCTGTCGGATGGCGTGCAATGAAGATTAACCACCTGAGTAAACTGCTGCTACTGCTGATCGCAATTGCCTGTATCGGCATGCTCGCCGTCGGGCTGTACTTGCAGCTAAAGCTGGAGATGCTGCCGTGCCCGCTGTGTATTTTGCAGCGCTATGCTTTTGCAGTGGTTGCACTGATTGCCTTGGTCTCGCTGGCGCTGCCCGTTACGCTGGTGCGTATCGGTGCTGCGCTGACCAGCCTCGCAGCGCTTTCGGGTGCGGGTATCGCGATCCGACACTTGTGGGTGAAGGCACACCCCACTGTCTCGTGTGGAATTGACCCTTTGGAGACATCACTAAATGAGATCGTGACGGCGCGCTGGTTCCCCAGTTTGTTCCAGGCCGATGGCCTGTGCACCACCGAGTACGAGCCGATCTTCGGGCTATCGATACCAAGCTGGGCCTTGGTGTGGTTCATCGGGTTTGCTGTGCTCTCGGCACTGATTGCGATCTCCCGACAGCCGCGTACATGAATATCGAGGCGCTGCTCAAGCTGTCACTAATCGATCCGCTCGAGGCGCAGGTATTGCTGGCACACGCGCTGAAATGTACCCGAGTTCAGTTGGTGATTCGCAGCAAAGACGAACTCTCGCCGCAGCAAGTCACCGACGTCAGCGCCTTGTTCATGCGGCGTATGCAAGGCGAGCCGATCGCTTATTTGACTGGTGAGCGCGAATTCTATGGTTTGCGTTTTGAGATCACGCCCGATGTACTGATCCCGCGCCATGAAACCGAGTTACTGGTAGAACTCGGCATGGCAAAACTGCCCAAAGGCGGCAGCATCCTCGACCTCGGCACAGGCTCGGGCGCGATTGCCGTATCGCTTGCGCACGCTCGGCGTGATGCGCAAGTGACGGCCAGCGATATCAGCCCGGACGCGCTGTCGCTGGCGCGTCGAAACGCAGCGGCTCATGCGGTGGCGTTGCAATTCGTGCAGAGCAACTGGTTTGAACAGATCGAGGGCAAGTTCGATCTGATTATCAGTAATCCGCCGTATATCGCTGCCAGCGATCCTCACCTGATGCAAGGCGATCTCCGCTTCGAGCCACGCGCGGCGCTAACGGATGAGGCGAATGGCATGATGCATATCAGCACCATCGTTGATGGTGCGGTGCGGCACCTCAAGCCCGGGGGCTGGCTATTGGTGGAGCACGGCTATGATCAATCGGCCGCCATCCGAGCCCTGCTGCAAAAGTCCGGCTGGCAGCAGGTTCAGAGCTGGAAGGACCTGGCGGGTATTGAGCGGGTTAGCGGCGCGGTGCTTGAAGGCAACCACCCCGGCAAACCCCTATAATGGCGACTCATTTGTTTTGAGCATAAGGAAATTTCGTCTATGAGCGACGTACAAGCGTGGATCAAGGAAACGGTGACGACTCACCCGGTGGTGCTGTTCATGAAAGGTACCGCACAATTTCCCCAATGCGGGTTCTCCGGTCGTGCGATCGAACTGCTGAAGTCGGTCGGCGTGGACAACCTGGTGACCGTCAATGTGCTGGAAGATGACGAAGTGCGCCAAGGTATCAAGGATTTTTCCAACTGGCCCACTATCCCTCAGTTGTACGTCAAGGGTGAATTCGTTGGCGGCGCCGATATTCTCAATGAGATGCATGAATCCGGCGAATTAGCAGCGCTGCTCAAGGATTAAGCACTTGAAGCGCCTGATCGTCGCCATCACCGGCGCATCAGGTGCACGCTACGGCGTGCGGCTGTTGGAATTGCTGCGCGCAAGCGAGGGCATCGAGACGCATCTGATGATCTCCGATGCTGCCGCCCTCAACCTACATCACGAACTCGACGTCAAACGCAAAGACATTGAGACGCTTGCCCATCATGTGCACAGCGTGCGGGATATTGGCGCATGTGTCGCCAGCGGTTCATTTCGTGCGGACGGCATGGTGATCGCGCCCTGCTCCATGAAAACGCTGGCCGCAGTGGCGCACGGGATGTGCGACAACCTGATCACCCGTGCGGCTGATGTCACCCTGAAGGAAAGACGTCGACTGATACTGCTCGTGCGTGAGACACCGTTCAACCTGGCCCATTTGCGCAATATGACCGCAGTCACGGAGATGGGCGGCATTATCTTCCCGCCATTACCTGCGCTCTACCAGCGCCCCCAAACGATTGACGAGATGATCGACCATACAGTCGGTCGCGTGATGGAGATGCTGGGCCTCGAACAATCACTCGCACCCGAGTGGAACGGGCTAAAGCCCGCGCAAAGCTAGCCTAGATTTTCTTGATCTCGATGTCCGTAGGTACGGGATCCCCATCCGGCACTTGTTCGGGTGCCGGTGAAGCCTCCGCCCCCTGTGACGGCTGATCCTTACGCTCCAGCAATACACCCACCATGCGTCCGATGGCTTCGTTGTATCCCGCCATTGAAAATACGTTGGTCCGGAAATGTCCGCTCGTCAGCGGAAATGCAAAGCCTATCAACTCCGAACGCGATAGTGCGTCGTTGAGTTGCGCAGATTCGCCAAACCAATACAGCATCACCTCGCCGTTCGCGGTTTCCATCGGCTCACATACGGAGTCAAGCGCTACGGCACCCACCTTGGTGGTCAGCATTAACGGGTAGTTGTTCCCGGGTTCGCATGGCGTGCCATTCGCGAAGTAGTAGCGACACACACGATTCGCGCACAGCATGCCAAACATTGCAGTACCGTTATCGTGGGTTGAGGCCTCGCCCATGCCCTCACGAAACTGGGAAGCCCAGTCGCCATGCTCAACCCTATCGTCCGCGTTAGTCAACGCAGGGACGCCAAAAGCCAGTACCAGCAGCAATAACAGTTGTCGCATTCCATCTCCCATCAAGGCATCCGTGGAATTTAGCACGGAGCGCGGCATGAGGTTGCTGAGGCAATCTCGCACCGTCAGCAGAACCTCAGTCATGCAAACTCATGTTAATTTTCAAGCAAGTTGTGATTGGCACTGCAGCGCAGCCGTTAGCGGCCGCAGAAGGGTGTTAGTCGAATGATTTTTTAATGCGTTATGCCCGAATTTTTCATGCCAAGTGACTAAAAAATTGCCTCTCTATCAAGGCTATAATTTGGGGCTTTTAAAAAATCTAAAAATTTTGTGAACCAAATCTGCGAACGCATTCGTGACGATGCTCGCGGACTCGTCACAAAGTGAGACAAGCCACTGCTTACATTGCAAGCAATTATTTTGTCTGAGCACTGCTATGCTCCAGGCACTCAGTTATCGGAGGTACTTCATGGGATCAATCGTCAAACAGGCTGGGTGGGTGCTACTGGCTTTGCTCGGGGCATTTGCGCTTGGCACTATCGCGCTGGCGCGCGGGGAAACCATCAACGCCCTCTGGATCGTGGTGGCGGCGATCGCGGTCTACATGATCGGCTTTCGTTTTTACGCGCAATTCATCGCGAACCGCGTCATGCAGCTCGATGGAAATCGTGCGACCCCTGCCATCCGACTGAATGATGGTCTCGATTTCGTCCCCACCAATAAGCACGTGCTGTTCGGTCATCACTTTGCGGCGATCGCAGGCGCAGGCCCTTTAGTCGGACCAGTGCTGGCCGCGCAAATGGGCTACCTGCCCGGCATGCTGTGGCTGCTGGTCGGGGTGATTCTTGCTGGTGCGGTTCAAGATTTCATGATTCTGTTCGTCTCTACGCGTCGCGATGGCCGCTCGCTCGGCGATCTAGTGAAGAGCGAACTTGGCATAGTTCCCGGCGTTATCGCGCTGTTCGGCACCTTCATGATCATGACGATCCTGCTGGCGGTGCTGGCACTCATCGTGGTCAAGGCACTGGCTGAAAGCCCTTGGGGCACCTTTACCGTCGCTGCGACCATTCCGATTGCCTTTTTTATGGGGATCTACAGCCGCTATCTGCGACCCGGAAAAGTCGGTGAAGTGTCGATCATCGGTTTCATCTTGCTGATGGCATCTATCGTATACGGTGGCCACATTGCAGCCGACCCATTTTGGGGTCCGGCCTTCACATTCAACGGCAAGCAGCTGACAGGTATGCTGCTGGTCTACGGTATCGTGGCATCGGTACTGCCGGTTTGGCTGCTGCTAGCACCTCGTGACTACCTGTCTACCTTCCTGAAGATCGGCGCAATTGTTGCGCTGGCGGTTGGCATTTTTGTGGTCGCACCCGATCTGAAGATGCCGGCGATGACGAAATTCATCGATGGCACCGGCCCAGTGTGGTCGGGCACCTTGTTCCCATTCTTGTTCATCACCATCGCCTGCGGTGCAGTATCGGGATTCCACTCGCTCATCTCGTCTGGCACAACGCCTAAGCTGCTGGAGAATGAACGCCACATGCCTTACATCGGCTACGGTGGCATGTTGATGGAATCTTTCGTTGCCATCATGGCGCTGGTTGCGGCTTCGGTGATTGAGCCCGGTGTGTACTTTGCGATGAACAGCCCAGCCGCTGTCATCGGTACGACCCCGGAGTCAGCTGCTGCTGCGATCAGTCAGTGGGGCTTCGTCGTAACCCCTGAGATGCTGCGGCAAACTGCGCAGGATGTGGGCGAGGCCACCATCATCTCGCGGACCGGTGGCGCGCCGACGCTGGCCGTCGGTATGGCTTACATCTTCTCTGAGATGGTGGGTGGTAAGGCGTTAATGGCTTTCTGGTATCACTTTGCCATCCTGTTCGAGGCCCTGTTCATCTTGACGGCTGTTGATGCGGGCACACGCGTCGGCCGCTTCATGCTGCAAGACCTGCTGCGTACTCTGGTACCCCCTTTCCGCGCGGTACCCGAGTTGGCGTCGAATATCCTCGCGACTCTTCTATGTGTCGGTGCCTGGGGCTACTTCCTTTATCAAGGCGTGGTGGATCCGCTGGGTGGTATCAACACATTGTGGCCACTGTTTGGCATCTCGAACCAAATGCTGGCGACGGTCGCGTTGATTCTTGCGACAGTCGTATTGTTCAAGATGAAGCGCGAGAAATTTGCGTGGGTCACCATGGTTCCGACCGCCTGGCTGCTGATTTGCACCATGACCGCGGGCTATCAGAAGATTTTCCACGAGAATCCGAAGATCGGCTTCCTGGCGCATGCTGCCAAGTTTCAGACCGCCGCATCGAATGGCGAAGTATTAGCACCGGCAAAATCGCCTGAACAGATGCAGCAAATCATCTTGAACGACTATATCGATGCGACACTGGCGGCGATCTTTATCGCAGTGGTGTTGTCTATCCTGGCGTTTGGTATTCGCTCTTGCCTACGGGCCCTGAGGGAGCGTGAGCCCACTACTGTGGAAGCAGCCGCAGTGCCGATTAACGCAGCATCTGCCTGATTCGACAGGGTCCAACATGTTCAGCGAACTGGGGAAATTCGGTGCCTACCTCGGCCAGACGGCGAGGCTGATGGTCGGCTTGCCGGATTACGACAACTACCTGAATCACATGCAGGCCACTCATCCGGACCAGGTGCCAATGAGCTACGAAGAGTTCTTTCGGGAGCGGCAAGAGGCGCGCTATGGTGGCAATGGCAAGATTGCGCGTTGCTGCTAAAAACAAAACGCCCGGGTAACCGGGCGTTTTTACGAAGTCTTTACGAAAACTTGGTGCCGACTGCAGGACTCGAACCCGCCACCCCATGATTACAAATCAAGTGCTCTACCAGATGAGCTAAGCCGGCAACGGCCCGGATTATACGTTATTTGATTCTCGTCGGCCTTGGCCGACCGCCATTTTTTGGTGGCGGCTCGTCGCCCCCATGATCGGTTTCGTCGCTGGTTGTCGGCGTCACCGCCGACAGTGGAGTTGCCTTCGGCTGAGTCGCTTTGGGTGCAGGCTCGTTCGACTTCTTGCTATCGACCGCCCCTTCACCCCGCTTCACCTCGAAAGCCATTCCCTGACCATTCTCCCGAGCGTAGATGGCGCTGACATTTTCAACAGGAATTTCTATTTCGCGAGATACACCACCGAATCTGGCCTTGAACGTAATCAGATCATTGTCCATCTTCAGATTGCCGGTGGCCTCGAAGCTGATATTCAACACGATCTCACTATTCTTCACGAACTCCATTGGCACCCGCGTGTACGCATCGACAGCGACCACAATATAAGGCGTGAAGCCGTTGTCCGTGCACCATTCATACAGCGCACGGAGCAGATAGGGCTTGGTAGAAGTTTCGCTCATTGCCAATGAGGCTTTGGTCAGCGGCGCATCACCTTCTCGGAAGGCGTCAACGCCTCAATGTAGGCCGGTCGAGAGAAGATGCGCTCAGCATACTTCAGCAACGGTGCCGCCGTCTTCGACAAGTCGATACCGTAGTAGTCCAAACGCCACAGCAGTGGAGCGATCGCAACGTCGAGCATCGAAAACTCCTCACCCAACATGTACTTGTTCTTCAAGAACAAGGGTGCCAACTGAGTGAGACGATCACGAATCTCTTGCCGTGCCTTCTCGTGCGCCTTCTCAGCCGCACGGGATTTTTCGTTTTCCAAGGTATGGACGTGTACGAAAAGCTCTTTCTCGAAATTGAATAACATCAGACGAGCACGTGCGCGCATCAGCGGATCAGCCGGCATCAACTGAGGATGCGGGAAACGCTCGTCGATGTATTCGTTAATGATGTTGGATTCGTACAGCACGAGTTCGCGCTCGACCAGGATAGGCACCTGACCGTAGGGGTTCATGGTCGAGATATCTTCCGGCTTGTTGAACAGGTCAACGTCGCGGATCTCGAAATCCATACCTTTCTCGAAGAGTACCAGGCGGCAGCGTTGCGAGAACGGGCAGGTTGTGCCCGAGTAGAGAACCATCATGATCACTGTTCCTTGAAACAAAAGGGTGAGACGGCAACCGCCTCACCCTACGTGGGGATACTCCGCACTGTCTGCCACTGAGCAAATCGCTCAGCGGTCGCGGCAGAACGTACGGAACCGCTTACTTGACCTCTCTCCAGAATGACGCGTTCAATCGCCAGGTCAGCAGCACCAGAAAGGCCATGAGCAGCAGCACCCAGAAGCCAATGGCCTGTCGCTTCGCCTTAACCGGCTCGGACATCCAATCCATGAACGCGACCAGATCGCCGATTTGAGGATCGAACTCATACTGGCTCAACTTGCCCGGAGTAACTTGTTGGAAACCGGCGAACCGGTGAACAGTTTTACCCGCTTCATGCGGGTCTTTTTCTTCGACAAACTTTGCCTTACGCACACCTTGCAACTCCCACAGGACGTGCGGCATGCCCACGTTCGGATACACGAGGTTGTTCCATCCGGTGGCGCGGCTGTCGTCTTGGTAATAGGTGCGCAAGTAGGTGTATACGTAGTCAGCACCAGAGCCCTCGGAGGACGACTTCGCGCGAACCAGCACCGACAGATCCGGTGGCACGGCACCGAACCACGCCTTGGCATCCTTCTCGGTCATCGCGGTCTTCATCAGGTCGCCTACTTTGTCGCTGGTGAATAGCAGATTGTCGCGGATTTGCTGCTCAGACAAACCGATATCGCGCAAACGGTTGTAGCGAACCAGCGAAGCGGCGTGACAATTCAGGCAGTAGTTCACGAACAATTTGGCACCATTTTGCAGTGCCGACAGCTGACGCGATCGGTCTGGCGCATGGTCGAGCGGGAACCCACCTTCCGAAGCTTGCGACAGCAAAGGAAGCAACGCCAGCACGATGAGCAATTTCTTCATGAGTTTCATTGTTTTTCCTTTGCGGCTCAGTGCGGCTTGAAGTTCACACGGACAGGCACTGGCCTGAATTCACCCATCTTGCTCCACCATGGCATCAGCAGGAAGAAGCCAAAATAGAAGATGGTGCAAATCTGCGCCACAAGCGTACGGCCAGCGGTTGGCGCTTGTACACCCAAGTAACCCAAGATCAGGAAGCAAATGCCGAACGCGATATACACCCACTTGTGCCATTCTGGACGGTAGCGAATCGATTTGGCTGGCGAGTGATCAATCCAAGGCAGCAAGGCGATGATCAGCACGGAAACGCCCATCAAGACCACGCCCCAGAATTTTGCATCGAACACCAACATCAAAATCGCTACCACGACAGAAATACCCATCGCCGCTTGCTTCTGGCGCGACGGTAGTTGGGTTTTCAGCGCGATCAATGCACCATACGCCAGCACGCCGATGATCAAGGCGTACATGAACTGCGAAGTCGTTGCACGCAGAATTGAATAGAACGGGGTGAAGTACCAAACCGGCGCAATGTGTGCTGGTGTCTTCAGCGGATCCGCCGGAATAAAGTTGTTGTACTCGAGGAAGTAGCCACCGAACTCAGGCGCGTAGAACACCACCGCGCTGAAGATGAACAGGAAGCAGGCAACGCCAAAAATATCCTTGGTGGTGTAATACGGGTGCGATGGAATCGTATCGACGCCATGCCCATCAGGACCCAGATTCTCCTTCACCTCGACACCATCTGGATTATTCGAACCCACCTCGTGCAAGGCGATCAAGTGCGCCACGACCAAGCCGAGCAGCACTAAGGGGATCGCGATCACATGGAATGCGAAGAAGCGGTTCAGCGTCGCATCCGACACGACGTAGTCACCACGAATCCAGAGTGAGAGATCAGGGCCGATGAATGGGATAGCACCGAACAAGTTCACGATAACTTGAGCACCCCAATACGACATTTGGCCCCACGGCAGCAGATAGCCGAAGAAAGCCTCTGCCATCAGGCACAGGAAAATGCCGACACCGAACAGCCAAATCAATTCACGTGGCTTGCGATACGAGCCGTACAGAAGCGCGCGCGTCATGTGCAGGTACACCACGACAAAGAATGCCGACGCACCCGTGGAATGCATATAGCGCACCAACCAGCCCCAAGGCACTTCGCGCATGATGTACTCAACCGAAGCGAACGCAAGGTTGGCATCCGGCTTGTAGTTCATCACCAGGAAAATTCCCGTGACAATCTGGATCACCAGTACCAGCGCCGCGAGTGAACCGAACAGGTAAAAGACGTTGAAATTCTTCGGGGCATAGTATTTACCCCATTGGTCGTTCCACAGCTTGGTTAGCGGGAAGCGATCATCGACCCAGGCAAGTGCCTTCTGCGCAGCCGGCGCGTCGGCCGGCAGTTTAGTTTCATGGAACGCCATTTTTAGGCCTCGCCTTTCTCGTCTTTACCGATCACGATACGGGAATCACTGGTGAACATGTGACGTGGAACCTGCAAGTTATCAGGGGCAGGCTTGTTCTTGAAAACTCGCCCGGCAAGATCAAACGTCGAACCATGACACGGGCACAAGAACCCGCCCTGCCAATCGCTCGATAGCGATGGCTGCGCCCCGGCTTCAAGTTTTGGCGATGGCGAGCAGCCCAAGTGACTGCAGATGCCGACAGCGACCAGAAACTCGGGCTTGATC
>JACCDJ010354515.1_pt1 | contig 11881 bp, 10 predicted proteins | sample 7444481 | NCBI WGS metagenome assembly JACCDJ01 (sample SAMN15323435, study PRJNA562643) | freshwater metagenome | isolation source: river surface water | place: USA:Blue River Watershed | collected 2017-08-15 | reverse complement strand
TGCAGTTTGTCCTGGTGCTGTGTATACCAATAGCTGGAAGGGTTCTGGGGTTGATCCAAAAAGAATTATGGAAGCAAATGATATAGCTGATATGATTTATGCAGCAAGTCAATTAAGTCCTCAGGCAGTTGTGGAAGACATTGTAATGAGACCTCAGTTAGGAGATTTGTAATTTTATTATAATCTTTCTTCTTGATCTATTGAATCATCCTCTTTTGGAGTAGAGAACATTTCTCTTGCTTTTTTTGTAGCAGCCAATCTTTCTATCACCACTGCTGCAATTAACTTTCCTGCATCTTCATTAGGATGTGCTTGTAAAATATATTTAAGCTTTGCTTCTGATACATCTATACGGTATAACAGTTGCACCAGTTTTGAGAAATCATTTTTTATGAGTTCGTTGATGGCATTCGCTAAATCTTCGGGCGCCAATTTTTCTAAAGCTTGAATGGTTAATTCCATTTATATCATTTTTTCAATGACCCCTAAGCTAAATAAGGCATAATCATATTTCACGGGATCTTTGTTATCTAAAGTTCTGCAATAATCGGTTAATTCCAATGCGGCCTGCCAATCAGTTTGAGGCCTAGTTAAAATACCTAAGGTTCTTGCTATTCTGGCTACATGAACATCTATTGGAATAATTAATTGACTGGGCTTGATGGCATTCCAAATACCAAAGTCAACGCCGGCTTGGTCTTTTCTCACCATCCATCTTAAAAACATGTAAGTACGGATAATTAAGGTAGTTAATATTCTAATCATATTTTATTGATAATCAATTTAGTATGATTTGGTCACTTTAAAAACCTTATATCATGAAAATCGGTATCTACACCCGTCTATTGAAAGGCGAAACTACAGTTCACTTCTACCAACTTAAAACAGGATTCAAGTGCATGTGGTTAAATGGGTTTGATAGCTACAAGCATTATTCTGAATGTCTTGATGATGAGTCTGAGGACGTTACTAATAGACCAGTGGTTAACCAGATGCTTTATGACGCCGAGATTGGTGAAATAGATGCAATGTATGTTATAGACCTAAGTGCATTTTCATTACTTTCTATAAAATCGATACAAATCCTTACAGAATTCCAGAAGCTAAACATCCCCGTTTATTACGAAGGTGGGTGCTTTTTACCAACTGATAAAAATGTCCAATTATGTTTGGATCAAATACATGAAAAATGGAGGTTGATCAAAGAACAGCTGGATCAGTTTGATTTTAGTGACTTTGATATAGAAATCGATCAACCATAAAATCATGGTTCCGTTTTTAATATAAAGGGAACCCGTAAAATTCTGATTATGAATGACTTAATAAAAAATGATAAAAAAATAGTACCACAAATTGTAAAAAACCTCAAAACTGGCACCATGAAAGCAAAATTGAAGTCTGCAGAACACCTTGAAGAAAACGAATTAAATCGTCTCTTAAAATACCTAAACAAAAATGATAACCACCTTTATTACTTGTTGGTGAGATTAGGAATATCAACCGCCCTCCGATATAGTGATCTCTCAAGAATCACATGGTCAATGGTTTTAAATAAATCTATTTTATTTTTAAGGGAGAAAAAGACTAATAAAGTGCGGGAGATACCTATCCCAATCGAGTTGCAAGAAACAATAAGAAAATCTTATCTAAAGCTAGGTTCACAAGAACTAGATAGTGTTATTATACCTCTTAACATCAGGACAATTAATAAACAGCTCAAAATATACGCATCAAAAGCTGGCATTAGGAATAAACGGATTAGTACGCATACCTTTAGAAAGACATTTGGTCGAGAGGTTTGGCGCCGCAATGGTCAAACAGAAAGTTCTTTGGTAAGGTTATCAGCTTTATTTAATCATTCTAGCGTTTCTACAACAAGAATTTACTTGTCAATAACAAAAGAAGAGGTAGATAACTTATATGACCTACAAGACATGTTTATTTGTTAATAACCGCTGGTATTCTATAAGAAGGACAATCATAGCATCTGGTGTTGTTTCTATTTGAAGTAATACATCTTCATCAAAATTAAACCCGTAGTTACTTAAAAATTTATATGCATTCTTAAATTCAGTTGATGACAATTCAATGTCACCATCAATTTCATCATCTAGGTATAATTTACGAAAAGTCTGATTTATAAATTTTTGGGTCATATTTTACAAAAGGGTCAATATTTTGATCATTTATTGATTTCTGCATATTCTGGATCAAAATACTTGCAGCCAAGATTTTACACCATTTATCATTAGCAACGTTATAATTTACACTACGATGGATGCGTTGTGTATTTTGTTATCATTTCTCTAATTATTTTACTTTTATCCATACTAGTTAGAGGGGATTTTATACCTTTTTTACCTTCTTGGACAATAGCTTCTAAGAGTTTGGTGTATTGGTCCGAGGTAATTCTAACCACCAGCATTCTATCTAATTTTTTTTCACGATTGTTCATTACTTATAAATACTGTAATACCCGTGAAAGTTAAAATATAATTTAAGCCTCTGGTTCTGCTGCTATATTTATTTGTTCATCATCTTCTTTAGTGGGATACATTTTCACTTCGTTATCTAAAGTTACTTCAGATAGGAAATCAACAATAGGTAAACTATTAACAATATTCACAGTCTGAACACTAACATTAATAACACTTAAAAGTAGATCTAGAATATAGCGTGAATTACCAGCCTCCGCAGACCAATCATTTGGATCATTAACTATACAACTTTCTTTATGTGTAGTAACCTGATAGCGTTCCATAATCCATTCAATAGCACTTTTCCCATTAACTACATACTCATATGCCAATGGTGGTATATTATGTATAGTTATTTTACTATTGTAATGTATTGTCTCTTTTTGGTCACGTTTTGGGAAACGCATTTTTTCTACAGTATAGGTTTTGCCATCATCACCATTAACTGAAACACCAGTATAAGGAGCAACAGTTTCATAATTCAAGTGAAGTTCTGCCAGTTGACGACCTGCTTTACTAAATGCCCAAAAATCTTTTACATTTTCAATTAGAGGTAAGCGGGGTAACATTTTCTTTAAGTCATTAGCGAATATTTCACGGTAATTTTTACCATGCAGGAATCCATAGACATAATAGAAAATATCTTCTTTGGTAACTGATTTACCATACTGCTCTCTAGCTCTTTCTAAGATAAAATCGCTAATGGCATCCCTCCTAATATATTTTTGACTTTCATCAGTATCAAACAACCCTTTCTGGACAATATTATTTTCTTCATAATAATATAAAGGGAAGCATTGTCCAGCGCTTATTAATCCTAAATCAGAAATGTTATTTATTGCTAAGGTTGAAAATGGTACCGTTGCACCTAATCCATTAACACTAAAGACTATATTTGATAGTTTTGGACTAGGGAATAACTTTTTGTTTTGATATAACATTGCATTAAAGTCTTTATCAAAGTACATTTTTTGCTTACAAAATGGACGATAATGACCGGTAACAATATTTTCATTATTAAAAGAGTGTATTTTAAACTTATCTATATCCTGCTTAAGGTTTCTGTTCCAGCTAATCTTTTCTGGGTTTGTATCAATAAATTCATCTACGGTTAATTGAGTATTATTTTTCTTTTCTTTCTTAAAATCTTCCGATTGTTTATTATAAAAATGCACAGTATTCTGCATATTATATGAAAGTCTTTCTTTTGAAAAATTATATGCCCAACTATCCCTACCAGTTGCAACACCCAAAGAGTATGTTAAAAAGAAAGATTTAGATTTTGGGTCAAACTTTTTATCTGAATCTAATTGAATGAAGTTTTCAAAAGAATTATTCCTCATGCTGATCCAGTCACCATGTTCATTAGGCTCCAGTCTCGTTAATGGAAATTGATTATTTGCAAATGATTTAAACTCTTTTACAATCTTCAGTTTTTGTTCACGGTCTAAATAATCGCCAATATCATGGTAAAATATATTTGCCTTTTCGGTAGTTATTTCAGGATTTTTTACAAGCAAAGTGATTGAAATTGGTGTTCGGCTACCGCTCCCAAAAATCTTTCCACCCTCTTTTCGGCTTAATTCACCACTAGTTCGCTGATTACCCCTTAAATTAAAAACATAGATAGATGTAAACTCTTTTTCTAGTGAAAGACGAAAACCATCCATTCCATTTCCATCCAACCAAGCGCCATTTGAGACAAAACAAATTATTCCTCCTGTTTTATCTAATCTATCTGCACTCCAACGATATGCTTTAATATAGCTATCATATAAAGCTTTAACAGAGGTTGCTTTACTAGCACGTGCATAAGTCGATTCAACTCTTTTATCTAATTTGGTATATTTTTGATTTTGAGCATTATCATTAGCTGATTTTTGACCTACAGAATATGGTGGATTTCCCAATATAATTCTGAGTGGAGCATTTCTTTGTTTTTCAACACGGTCTGAGTTCCGTTTCAGCATTTCTTCGTATTGTATTTCACCCTCATTAGTTTCACTTAGTTGAAATGTATCTGTTAATACAATACCATCAAAAGAAGTATAATTAGCTGTTCCAACACCATCATTAGGGTCTGGTGTAGCGTCATGATAAGCATTTTCAATATTAATTGCTGCTATATAGTAAGCTAACAGAACTATTTCATTAGCATGTAACTCTTCTTTGTATTTGCGTTCTAAATCCTTTATATCTATTAAACCACTTTGTAACAACCGCACCATGAATGTACCAGTTCCTGTGAAAGGATCTAGGATGTGTATATTTTCATCTGATATAGTTCGTCCAAATTCTTTTTTTAATATATCATTAACTGAGTGTATAATAAAATCAACCACTTCCACCGGTGTGTACACAATACCCAACTTCTCTACCATTTTAGGAAAAGCAGTTTTAAAGAACTTATCATATAGCTCTATGATAATGCGTTGTTTACCCTCCGAATTATCAATCCCTTCAGCACGTTTACGTACGGAATCATAGAAACGCTGAAGGGTCTCATCTTGTTCTGCTAAATTGCTTCCTTTTTCTAAAGAATCAATCATTGCTTGCATAGCAATCGACACAGCATTAGATTTCACAAAAGAATAACCCTCAAAAAGTGCATCAAAAATTGGTTGGGTAATTATATGTTGCGCCAGCATTTCAATAGCTTGGTCTTCGTTAATACTTGGGTTGATGTTCTTTTGTAAGCCAACTAGAAATCTATCAAATGCGTCTCTTTGGTCATTCTTTTCATCAATCAAATATTTTATACGTTCAATCTGTCTATCAGCGATAATGGCTACATCTTTTGCCCATTGTTCCCAATATCTACGATCCCCAACTTTTTGAACCATACGTGCAAATACCACATCTTGTAATTGCTCGAATTGCATAGCAATTTGTAGGCCAATTTGATTGCTTTGGTTGTCTCCATTAAAGCCATCGCTGTTTTTTTCAACTGGATTTCCATCTCCGTCAAAAGAAGTCTCAGTTCCGCCAACAAGAATTTGATTAGGTCGTTTTTTGTTAAGTTCAAGTTTATTAACTAAAGCATTAAAGCGGTCATCATGGGCACGCAATGCATTTAAAACAGTCCAAACTACCTTGTAACGTTCATTGTCATCTAATGCATGTTCTGGCTCAACATCTACTGGAACTACTACAGGAATAATTATATAACCATACTTTTTCCCTGGTGACTTACGCATAACACGGCCCACTGATTGGACAACATCTACTTGTGAGTTTCTTGCTGATAAAAATAAAACTGAATCCAAAGATGGTACATCAACACCCTCACTTAATACTCTAACATTCGTTATTACTCTACATTCATTACCAGGAGTATCTTCCTTTAACCAGCTTAGCATTTGATCACGTTGAGGTGCAGCCATGGTTCCATCCATATGCATAGCTTGAACGGTAACCATTTTTTTCTTCCTTTCTTCTGGTAATGAGTCTAAATAATTCTCAGAGGCTAGATTATAACTTGCGGCTATATTAGTTGAGTTGGATATGCTACTACAGAAAGCTACAGCACGTTTCATTGGGGCTTCGTCACCTTCTACTTTAATTGAATCGTTACCTAGGAATTGTTTTGATAAAGCATTAACAGTGCCTATTAACTTAGTTAGATCATCTGTTTTAATTTCAGCCTCACCATTAGTGATCATCTTCTGTACTGCAACTGGTACATCCTTATCATTTAAGGTTAAAATAATAACCTTATAATCAGTTAATAAACCCCTTTCAACAGCTTCACCAAAACCAATGCGGTGTATCTCCTTGCCAAAATATGCTTCATTATCCATTGACCAAAGTGGAACATCATTTTTAGCAGCTTTAGACTGCGTATCCACATCATATAACCTTGGTGTGGCGGTCATGTATAAACGTTTCTTTGATTTTATATAATCAGCATCATGTACTTTAACAAATGCGGAATCGTCCATTCCTGCTTCTGTATATCCAGTTGTTCTATGAGCTTCATCACATATAATTAAATCAAATTCAGGAAACCCATTCTGCAAAAGTACCTTCTGAGCTTTGGATATCACATCTATGGATTGGTAGGTAGAAAATACTACCGTCATTCCATTATTAGTGTCTTTATAATGCTGAAATTGCTTTAGAATATTATTAGAGTCGGTAGAAGCTGGCCATGCTAGATCAATTGTACTAGTTAAATCTTGATCACCACTGGTTCTATTTTTTGTTATTTCAGGATCAGAACAAATACAAATTGGATTTATTACTTCGTCTGCTTGGGATGTCCACTCTTTTAATGTCTGACCAATAAGGGCGATTGATGGTACTAGAAAAAGTATGGTACCCTTGTTATCTGTACATTTCTCTGCAATTTTTAATGAAGTCATGGTTTTACCTGTTCCACAAGCCATGATCAATCTACCTCGCTCATTTTCTTTAAAGTATTCATATACTTTCTCACGGACTTCGAGTACATGTGGGTAAAGTTTCTTTTTTTCTGCCCTACCACTTTCTCCGTGAATACCATTTTCCAGTTTCTCCCAATCAACAGGAGCATCTATCAAATCAGTTAAGTTAATTCTAGTTACAGGTGGGTTCTGATTTTTTATTGCTTCATAAGCATTAGGACCCCATTTGTTAGTTGTAGAAATCCATAGTCTATGAGCAAAACTGGTTGTTCGAAGACTATCATCTTTAAATTCACGGCTTGATGTAGAAAGGAAACTATCAACAGCTGGCTTATCAATAGTAGAAGAATCCTGGTAACATTTACATTGAATTGCCCAGTAATCATTGTCATGGGTTACAGCAACAAGATCAATACCAGTATCACCACCACCTAGATCGTTTTTACCTGGAAATTCATTCCAAAGCCAGACTTTTTTAAATTGGTGTGAGTATTTGGGGTCTGTAAGTAGATATGCTTGCATTAATCGTTCAAAACGATCACCCTTGTCTCTTTCAGAAAATGATACTTTTCGGTATTTTTCGAGTACTTTAATAAAACTCATCAGCTTTCATAGTTGTTACGTAAAGATAACATTATATGTATCTTATTGGTAAAAAACATGATATTAGAATCAAATTTTAAGCCCTGAGAGTGCCTAATGAGTCAATTTAGACAACCAATTACTTTCACAGAGTAATCTCACTAAATTTTGGTGGGTTGTTAAACTAAAGTTCTACTAAGAATATTTTGATCCGGTGCACACATAGAAAAACAATCTTTTTCATAGTTATGTGTTTTCATGATATAATTCTCACCGAAAATGTCATCAACAAAGGGAATAGCAAAATATTCATGCCTGTTAAAATTCTTATAATCCATTGCTAATAAAAATGTTGACTTTAATACTTTGGGTATTATGGGTTTACCACCATAGTTAAGAAACAAATGAATGTGTCGATGATTGCAGTCATATTTAGTCACTCTTTTATGACGAATATCTATTGAAACCTCTGTTGAATATGCTATTCGTATATCTACAGTATTAGTTTTTAAAGCCAGCAGGTCTGAAAACTTTAATATTGCTTGATCCCAATTATTCTGATCCATATACTTGTATTGACCAGTACTTATTGTGATAAACTCATCCCAGTGCATATTCTTTAACTCACTCACCAGCATTTCTTTATTATTAATACTTAAATTGGATTGTTTCCCTTTTAAATGAGTAAGGTTTATTGCTTTTTGATAAGGGAATTTCGCTCCAACATGTATTTCTTTGGTAATAGAATTTCGTACTTTTTTATCTTTGGGGATTAGCTTGATATTTTGTTTATCTAGAAATATTTCACTCACTAAAACCTTACCATCAGAGACAAAATAATCCTTATTGAGTTTACCATATTTCTTATACTTTTTTCTTAGAGTTACATCTGTAGTATCATATTTTCCAATTATAACAGGTGTAGTAAGAAAATGTCGATCATTAAAAGTAGCACCAGTTGTTATGAAGTGGGACTGTTTGGTTCTTTCATTATAAGCATAGAGTTGTTCTAATTTTGGTTGTTTAACTTCTGGTGCTGTGAATTTTTGTTGTCTCATTTTTGTACATATTTTTTCTATTATTTTATAAAAAGGGTAATATAAATCCTCTGGCCTATTTCAGATAAGCCATATGAATAAATATTTGTGTACATACATAAAATCACTAAAATCCCACATTTTTTAAAAATATGTTTTGTCTAATTATTTATGTGCACACATAACCTATTTGTGTTAGTATTAGTATAGATATTTTTTTTGATAAAGTCAAATGGTCAGTTAGATAACCGTTTTTATGGACAAATGATAATGATCCAGAATTTGTAAAAAAATGGATCCCGCATTTAAAATGGCTCTGACGTCCATTTAGCTAAGCAAGGTTTTTTCATGTAAATAGGGGATACCACCCCTACGGGTGGTGGGGCAGCGAGGGGAGGCTAGTGGTAGTTAAAATCCTTCTATCACACCTAATCCAAATAGAGCAAAATCATATTTTACAGGGTCTTTAGCATCAAATGTTCTAAGGACATGGTCTAATTCAGCTACAGCTTTTGCATCATTTTGTTTGCGTTTTAATAAACCCAATTTACGAGCAGTGTTACCTGAGTGAACATCTAAGGGAATAGAAAGATTTGATGGGCTTATTTTCTTCCATAGACCAAAATCTACACCGTTGTTATCATTACGTATTAGCCACCTAAGCATCATATTGATTCTTTTTGCCGCTGAACCATTACTTGGGTCTGATATATGTTTTTGAGTTCTTGATGAATGAGGTAGCTCAAAAAATAATTGCTTGAAGTAACCGATGGATTCTTGAAGTGAATGGTTAAAAGTCAATTCATTAAATACTTTCTCCAACCCACCGTGATTTGAATAAATATTTTTTAGGGCACTTAAGAAATAAGCAAAATCAACCCCATTAAAGGTTCGATAATAAAACTCAGATATTTTATCTCTATTAAATTTACCACCATTCATTATGAAATCATATGGACTCTCACCCATCAGTTGCATCATTTGACCAGCGGTACCAAGAATGGCTTTTCTGTTACCCCAACTAATTGTGGCGGTTAAAAATGCTGAGATTTCTATATCTTCTTTTAAAGAAAAACTGTGAGGTATGCTAATTGGATCCAATTCAATGAATTCTGGTCTATTGAACTCAGTTACCTTGTAATCAAGAAAGTCTTTGATTTCGTCAATAGGAAGCATCATTACTGTTTAATTAACAAATGTATCAAACTACACTAATTACCCGTAATAACTATTAAATAATTTTATAAATTTATGACCATGCTAGGAATATATTGTAGAACATCTAAAGCCAGAAAGGAAAAGTATACCATTTCTATTCAAAAAGAAAAGGGTATTAAATGTGCGGTTGGACTTGGTATTCCATACCGGATTTATGTAGACGATGGCATAAGTGGAACATTAGACGAAACTGTCAGAGGTGGGTTGTCAGACTTGTTTCAAGATATGAAATCAGGCGATTTAACTGCAGTTTATTGTATAGATCAAAGTCGCATCGAAAGAGATACACAGACTTGGCTTTTTTTCGTAAGTCTAGTTATAAATTTTAAAATAGATTACTACCCAGAAGGTAAAAAATTAGATCTAGATAATCCTACTAATCGAATGTATGCTCAACTGATGTCAGTTGTGAACGCTTATTACTCCGAGATGACCTCAAGGAAGGTAAGGGATGCTAATGCAAAAAAAGTAAAACTCGGTAAAACTCATGGCTTAAAACCATTTGGTTATCAAAGAGATGAATTTAATAATTACATAATTTTTGAAGATGAGGCTAAGCATGTAAGGAGAATGTTTGATTTATCTCTATCTGGTTGTGGTGCATACACCATAGCTAATATCCTCAATGCTGAAGGTGTAAAAACTAAGTATAGCAGAAATTTTGATGGTGAAATAAAAAGAAAAATCCCTGGTACAAAAAAAGAAAAAACTTTTGAAAAGAAAGATGTTACCTGGCGAGGGAATGTAATTGGTGATATGTTAAAAAACCCTATGTATAAGGGTACTAGAATTTGGAAAATGCATGAAGATGCTTTTGAGTATATTGATGGAAAACCGGTTAAATATAAAAGGGTAGTCGATATTATTCAAACAGATGACCACGTACCACCAATAGTTAGCGCCGAAATTTGGGAAAAAGTACAGTTAAATTTTGAACAAAATAAAAAAAATCTCGGCCCCAAAGAACAGTACCATTATCTGTTAAACGGTTTAATATATTGTTCAAAATGTAATTTTGATTACCGGGGCAAAAAAAGGCCAAAGGGTAATGATTATGCATACAAATGTACAAACAAAAGATACCCCAATGCTGTCTGTGACAACAGAGGAATTAACATTGCTAAAATCGAAACATTTATTATCCGGTTGTTACTTACAGACTTAAAATCGATTAAGCTATTTAAAAATCTACCGAGTAAAACTACAGATTTAGAAAAGCACTTTAAAAATCTAGAGGTCAAAAGGAAAGAGCTAGATAAGATATCGAAGAGTTATAATAATCTCATCTCGTTTGCCAAGGAGATGAAAAATGGTGATTTTAAAGAATTATCATTAGAGTATCAAAATCTTAAGAAACAAGAAAATAAACTAAATGAAGAAATTATTCAATTAGAAAGGAAGATCAAAGAAAACTCTTCTGGATCTTTTGATCAAAAACTAAAAGAGTCCCAAGATCTAATGAAAAGGGTGAGCGCCAAGATAAGTAAAGCGGAAAACTTTGATTTAATTAAAGCTTTGGTTCATTCGTTAGTTGATAGAATTAATGTAGAATATAAAGAAGAAATTAGTTCATACGTAGTTGAGGTTATACTTAAGGGTAAAGAATCTTCTTTAATTTTTGAGACCAATAGATATAAAGATTACTGGGTGCTTATTGATTCAATGGGTAATAAAGAGTTTACTAATGAAAACAAGCCAGTCGCCCTTAATGGTGTAGCATTAGTTAAAAAAGTTAAAGGCCAATACATATATCAATATGGGATTAAAATTCCTAAAGAATCATATGTAAATTTTGATTAAATTTGTACCATCTTAATTACCCGTTTAAACATATTCAATCTCTTACAAGTGGAGCCTGCAGCTGGACTGGAGATATGTTTTTTTGTTCTTTGCGGAGCATCTTCCAAGCTCATAAAGTATTGCTGAAAATGAATCAATGCATCAGTAATATTATTGATCTTTTTTCCATCAGTATGATGAACGAAAAAGGCAGACTCCAAACTTTCATTGTGTTGATAATGTGCTTTTAAAAATGCAATGCAATATAAAAGGTCGGTATCGTTAAATGTTCGATGCTTGAATCCAAATAATTTTTTTAAATCCTTGGGTTGATGATTTAGGCAAAATGCATGTGGTGCATGATCCATTTTCTGCATCAACTCTGTCGCTTTATTGATAATAG
>JACCDJ011793833.1_pt1 | contig 11884 bp, 13 predicted proteins | sample 7444481 | NCBI WGS metagenome assembly JACCDJ01 (sample SAMN15323435, study PRJNA562643) | freshwater metagenome | isolation source: river surface water | place: USA:Blue River Watershed | collected 2017-08-15 | reverse complement strand
TCAAATAATGATTATAAGTAAATTTGGATTTACTTAATTTGATGGCATGGCATGATGCACGTCAAGAATCCTGTGGAGACGCACACACATGACAGAACAAGCCATCATTTGGGAAACATCCGGAACCAGTCGCATTCCGTTTGCCGTTTATACCCAGCAAGATACGCATCAAAAAGAGCTTGAGCGGTTTTTCTACCGTGCCCATTGGAGCTATGTGGGCTTGGAAGCCGAGGTTCCCAATGTCGGTGACTTCAAGCGAACTGTCATTGGTGAACGCTCGGTCATCATGACTCGCGCGCAAGACGGTCAAATTCACGTGGTGGAAAATGTTTGCGCACACCGCGGCATGGCGTTTTGCCGCGAAAGACATGGCAACAAAAAAGAACTGGTTTGCCCTTACCACCAATGGAGCTACGCCCTCGACGGCAAATTGCAGGGTGTTCCCTTTAGACGCGGTGTACGTCAAGATGGAAAAATCAACGGCGGTATGCCCGCCGATTTCGATCCCAAAGATCATGGTTTAACAGCCCTGAAGGTGGCCACCCGGGGTGGGGTGGTGTTTGCTTCATTTGATCACCAGGTGGCGTCTTTAGAAGATTACATGGGTCCTGCCATCCTGAATTATTTCGACCGATTGTTCAATGGCCGGCAGCTCAAAATTCTGGGCTACAACCGTCAGCGCATTCCTGGCAATTGGAAATTGATGCAAGAGAACATCAAGGACCCTTATCACCCGGGCCTCTTGCACACTTGGTTTGTCACCTTTGGCCTTTGGCGTGCAGACAACAAGAGCGAGTTGCGCATGGATGCGCATCACCGACATGCTGCCATGATTTCAACGCGAGGTTCCGCAGGGCAAGCCTCAGGCGCATCATCAGATGTGACGCAGGTCAGCAGTTTCAAGGCTTCAATGCAATTGAACGATCCCAGTTTTCTCGACATCGTGCCTGAAGCTTGGTGGGGCGGCCCCACTGCCGTCATGATGACCTTGTTCCCGAGTGTTATTTTTCAACAGCAAGTCAACAGTGTTTCTACACGCCATATTCAACCCGATGGCCATGGCGCATTTGATTTTGTGTGGACCCATTTTGGATTTGAAGACGACACCCCGGAAATGACTGAACGTCGCTTGCGTCAAGCCAACTTGTTTGGACCCGCCGGGTTTGTGTCCGCCGATGATGGTGAGGTGATTGAATTTTCCCAGGAGGCCTTTGAGTCCAAGTCACAGCATCGTGCCTTGGCAGAATTGGGGGGGCGGGATGTGGGCGAGACCGATCACATGGTGACCGAAACCCTGATCAGGGGCATGTATGAATACTGGCGCAAAGTGATGGAGGCTTGATCATGGTGGACTTGCAAACTTGGTTTGGCATCCAACAGCTTTACGCTGACTACGCCTGTGCGGTGGACAGCGGCCAGTGGGATCTGTGGCCCGAATTTTTCACAGAACAGTGTGTTTACAAATTGCAGCCTAGGGAAAACTACGAGCGTGGGTTTCCATTGGCCACTTTGTCGCTGACCAGCAAAGGCATGCTGAAAGATCGTGTGTACGGCATATCGGAAACCATCTTTCACGACCCCTATTACCAGCGCCACGTGGTGGGTGCCCCTATTGTCCGTAAGGTAGAAGCGGGGCGCATTTACAGTGAAGCCAACTATGCCGTCTTTCGAACCAAGCTAGACAAAGAAAGCACCGTGTTCAACGTGGGTCGTTACTTGGATATCATTGTGCAAACCCCCGAGGGCTTGAAGTTTGCTGAGCGTCTGTGTATCTACGACAGCGAGATGATTCCTAATTCAGTCATTTACCCTATCTAATCATGAGCAACTGGATTGATGTGGCCGCAGAGGCCGATTTGTTTGAAGGTGCTGGCATTGCGGTTACGCCTCAAAATCACGACATCGCTATTTTCAAAGTAGACGATGGTGTTTTTGCCATCAACAATGACTGCAGTCATGGCAGTGCCAAACTGTGTGAAGGCTTTGTGGAGGGCAACTACGTGGAGTGCCCCTTCCATCAAGCCTTGTTTGATGTGCGTGATGGCACGGTGGGGTGTGGTCCTGCTACAGAGCCTGTAAAGTCATGGCCTGTGAAGATTGAGGCAGGCCGTGTGTTTCTAGATTTAACGACTTAATGTCGAAGCCATTTATTTGAACCGAGGGTTATTGCGAATGTGTAATAACCCTTTTCTTTCCATAATATTGTTAACAATCTTAGGATAAACATATGCAGAAGATTCGATCCGAGGTCACTGGAACTGTTTGGAAAGTTCAAGTCAAAGAAGGTCAGCAAGTGGCGGCCGATGAAGTCTTGATCATTGTGGAGTCGATGAAGATGGAAATTCCCATCGTTGCTGAAAGGGCCGGCGTGGTTTCAGAAATTTACGTGGGAGAAGGGGATCTCATCGCCGACGATCAATTGGTCATTCAATTGGAATGAAGACATGTTGTTAAAAGACTTACCCGATGACGCCTACCGTGCTGCAGAAAGTACGGTGGCATTTCGTCTCTTTGCCGATCAGGATATTCCCACATTAACAGTGCCTGAGCAGATTGCAGCCAAAGTTGGCGATCGAATACTTTTGGGCACCTTGCCTGCAGGGATGCGCTTAGCAGAAATTGAGTTGAGCACTGAATTTCAAGTCAGTCGAGGCCCTGTCAGAGATGCCTTGCGCATTCTGGAGCGCGAGGGACTGGTCACTTTATTGGCACGTCGTGGTGCTATCGTGACTGAACTCACGGCCTCAGAGTTAGATGAATTGATGGAAATTCGAGCAGGCCTGTTTGAGCTGGTAATTCGAAAAGTAGGACTTCATCCAAGCCAAGAATGGCTTCGAATTCTTGAGTCTGGAACTGCACGCTTGGAACAATTAGCCTCTGATTCGAACTCCGGTGATGAATACGCGGAGACCACCTATCGACTTATTTTGTTGTGTGCACGCCTCGCCGGAAATCAAAAGCTGTATCGAATGTTGGCGGCACTTTCATTGCAAACACTGCGATATAGCAAGTTGGGCCTTTCTACCGTAGAGCGGCGGCAACGGTCAGCGCATTTATGGCGTCAAGCATTTCATGCCCAACAGGTGGGGGACATTGAAGGTTTGGTGTCACTGACCCGTACCCGCATCTATGAGTCCACCCAAGCATCCATGCGTCGCATGGCGCAAAAGTAAGTGACAGGTATAAAAGCATGACCTTATCCCTAAATAGTGATGTGAGTGGGCCCTTAAAGGGTCTCCGAGTGATTGAAATTTGTTCAACCATCGCAGGGCCTGCGTGTACGAGGCTCATGGCGGATTTTGGGGCTGAAGTGATCAAAATCGAACCTCCAGAAGGCGATCCCGTTAGGCAAATGGGACAACATGTTGACGATGTCTCTCTTTACGCAGCCTCACTGCTTCGGAATAAAAAATCCGTTGTACTTGACTTGAAAAATCCCAAAGACTTGCAAAGTGCCAAACGTCTCATTGAGACAGCTGACATCTTGGTAGAGAACAATCGACCCGGCGTGATGGAGCGTTTAGGTTTGGGATACGACGATTTGTCAAAAACAAATCCTGGACTGGTGATGGTTCGTATTAGTGGTTTTGGGCAAACGGGTCCTTATTCGTCTCGTCCTGGATATGGTGCTATTTGTGAAGCTGTAGGTGGGGTTCGTCATATGACGGGCGACCCTGATCGTCCACCAGCGCGAGTGGCATTGGCCACCACCGATTACCTCACCTCTACTTATGCCGCGTTTGGTGCTTTAGCTGCTTTACGGGAGAAGGCGCAAACTGGGTTGGGCCAAGTCGTCGATGTTGCGCTGTACGAAACGGCGTTTACACAAATGGAACCTATCGTGCCAGCTTACGAAAAGCATGGCACAGTGCCTAAGCGTGAAGGTCCCAATTTGCCCCGAATGGCACCTAACAGTTTATATCCAACTCAAGACGGTAGTTACATCTTGATTGCCGCCAACAGCAACCCTACATGTGAGCGACTCTTAAAAGCGATGGGTCAAGAAGCGTTGATGAAAGAGGCTGCATACGCCACGATTCGCGCACGAGGTGAACCTGCAAATGCAAGGGCATTGGATGAGGTCATCGCAGCATGGACTTCGCAGTATGCCTGTCACGAACTCGAAGCCAAGTTAGAGGCTGTGGGCGTCCCCAATACACGCGTCTACACCATTGCGGACATTTACAAAGATCCGCATTTTTTGGAACGAAACATGTTGGTCAAGGTCCCTCATCCCAAAATTGGACATACCACTCAAATGGGGGTTGTTCCAAGACTGTCTCGCACACCTGGCTCAATTCGGCACACGGGCCATGAGCTCGGCGCAGATACCGAAGCGGTACTTCATCAAGTTCATTCATCAAAACTTTAATGGCTGGAGATCACCATGAATTTTCAAAGACGTGAAATATCAATTGCATTGGCACTCACTGGCATGGGTTTGAACGCCTGGGGACAAACAGCGACATGGAAGCCTTCTGATCGTATTACTTATGTATTGGGTGTGACGCCAGGCGGATCCGTTGATATCTATGCACGAGGTATACAGGATGCACTGGTGCAATTGAACCTGATTCAAGGTCAAACCATGTTGATAGATTACAAGCCGGGAGGTGCAGGCATTATTTCATTGCAACAATTGCAAAGGAATGCAGGCAATGCGCACTGGTTGGGTACGTTTCATACCAGTACCTTAGTGGCGATTGCTGCGGGTATGTTGAAAGCTGATTTGAAGGACTATCCGCCTGTTGCCATGATGGTTGAAGAAACGCAATTGGTGGCGGTGCGCGCAGATTCCAATATTAAGACAGGAATTGACCTAGTCAATGCCCTGAAAAAAGATGCAACCTCCTTGAAAATTGGCGTTGCGCCTGCACTAGGTTCGGGGACTCACTTGTCCATCGCTAAACCCCTGAAGCTTGCAGGTGTTGACGTTAAGAACCTCACCGTTGCGCCATTCAAAGCCTCTAGCGAAACCATGGGGGCCCTCTTAGGAGGTCACATTGATGTCATTTCTGCCACGGCGCCTGTCATCATGCCTCAAGTGGCGGCAGGTAAAGTTCGTGTTTTGGCCAGCGCCTCACCTTCACGTGGTACTGGGCCATTGGCACAAGTGCCAACTTGGCGAGAGCAGGGCATTGCTGCCGACTTTGTGTCTTACAACGGCATTCTCTTACCGCCCAACATGACGACTGCTCAAATTTCATTTTGGGAAGACGCGTTGCGAAAGGTTTCGCAACATCCGACATGGACCGCTTTGGTCGAAAAGAATGGGGGCAGACCCGTTTTCCGCGACCATGCTGAATCTATGAAGTACATGTTGTCAGAACAAAGAGCGATCAACGATTTGGTCCAGGAATTGGGATTGGGTGCCAAGTGATAAATTTAAACCATCCTGTTCGCTTCGCGCCAGAAGGCGAATGGCAAGAGGAACTGAGCGATCTTGAAAATAGAAGAACTCAGGCGCTGGCGATGGGCGGTCCTCAAGCACTCGCAAAGTTACACAACGCTGGTCGAATGGATGTTCGACAAAGAATCGCCAAGCTGCTTGACCCCGCGTCTTTTCAAGAGATGGGTTGTATTGCAGGTAAGGGGCATTACGACGCCGCGGGTCATTTGACGCAGTTCGACCCTACCAACACAGTGACGGGTACAGGCAGAATTTCGAGCCGAAAGGTGGCAATTCATGCAGACGACTTCAGCATCCGAGCCGGTTCTTCTGAGGCGACCGTTGCAGAAAAATGGATTTACATTGAACGTTACGCACATCAAATGCACCTGCCTCTCGTTCGTCTCGTCGATTCTGCAGGCGGCAGTGTTAAGTTGCTCATGCAACTGGGTGGCACCAAAATTCCAGGTTATCCAACATGGCCAGCCAATGAACTTTTAAAAACTGTTCCTGTTGTCGGTGTTGCATTAGGTTCGTGCGTTGGTTTGGGCGCCATCAAAGTGGTGTCATCTCATTTTTCAGTGTTGGTCAAAAATCAGGCGCAAGTGATGGCGGCAGGTCCGCATGTTGTGAGGCAAGCCTACGGCATTGAAATCGACAAAGATGATTTGGGTGGTGCCAAGGTTCACCGCAAAAGTGCACTTGTCCATAATGAAGCAGAAGACGAAACTGACGCCTTGAGACAAGTCCAACAGTTCTTGTCTTATATGCCTCGCAGTGTGTACCATTTGGCGCCGGTCATAGAGTGCGCTGATTCACCGTCCCGTGCAGACGAATGGCTTAAGGATGCGATCCCAAAGGATCGGCGAAAAATCTTCGATCCGCGCAAAATACTGAAGAGTATCTTTGACCTAGATTCTGTTTTTGAAATAGGTCGATTTCAAGCCGGATCCGTGATCACTGCGCTTGCTCGACTCAACGGCTATCCTGTGGGCGTCATCGTCAACGATCCTAAGGTGCAAGGTGGCGCTATGACGGTGCAGGCTGCTTACAAAATGGAGCGCCACGTCAATTTGTGCAGTCAATTTGGACTGCCTATTGTGAATTTGGTAGACCAACCCGGTAATGCAACAGGGCTAGAGGCTGAACTGGCTGGCACCTTATTGGGCGCCATGCGAGTCGGTCAAGCTGTGCATGAATGTGAGTCACCTTGGGTGTCTATCATCATTCGTCGGTGTTTTGGCATGGCGGGTGGTATGCATGCGCCTAAATATGGCGACGCGCTCAATCATCGATACGCATGGCCTTCTGCAAGATGGGGATCTATTCCCATTGAGGGGGGGGTGATGGCTGCTCACAAGACAGAAATTGATTCTGCAACAGATCCGCAAGCAAAGCGTTTGGAACTTGAACAGTTTTACCTGAACATGACTTCTCCGTTCAAAACGGCTGAAAAATTTGGCATTTTGGACATCATTGACCCTCGCGAATCTCGGGCTATTTTGTGTGAGTGGATAGAAGATGCGTGGGAACTGGTGAAGATTAAACGACTGAAGTCATCATGAATGTTCATGAGTGTTCAACAGTCAAATTTGAACTGACCAGTTAGGCTTACGCTTTTCAATAAAAGCTTGAACGCCTTCCAGGGCCGATGCGTCCATCATGTTGCAAGCCATGGTTTGCGACGCATATTCATAGGCTTTTTCAATGCCGGTTTCCAGCTGCATGTAAAACAATTCTTTGCCCATGGCCAAGGCTACAGGCGGCTTGGCCAAAATTTTGGTCACCAGCGCTTCTACGCTGGCATCCAGTTCGTGGGGCTCGGCAATTTTATTGATCAAGCCTTGGTTCAAAGCTTCTTGGGCATTCATAAAGTCGCCCGTGACCAGCATTTCAAAGGCAGCTTTGCGCGATAAATTGCGCGACAAGGCTACGCTGGGGGTTGAGCAAAACAAACCCAAGTTGACGCCACTCACTGCAAATTTAGCTTCAGAGGAGGCGACGGCCAAATCGCATTGCGCTACCAATTGGCAGCCCGCTGCCGTTGCAATGCCCTGAACTTTGGCGATGACGGGCACTTGCAATTTCTGAATGCTCATCATCATTTCACCGCATTGGGCAAAGAGCTTTTGGTAATAGTCCATGGAGGGCTCTGCACGCATTTCGCGCAAGTCGTGACCTGCACAAAATGCCTTACCAGCAGCTGCAATGATCAAGACGCGCAATTTGCTGCTCTTGGCCAAATCATTCAGTTCATTCTGCAAGGCCGTTAAGAGGCCTTCGCTCAAGGCATTGAAAGCAGCAGGGCGGTTGAGTGTGAGGGTGGTCACGCCTCGTTCGTCATCCGTCCTCAAAACGAAGGGGGCGTCAGTTGGCAGGGTCATGGTTGCTTCCTCAATGCTTTGCGCGTTCACGCAATTGGAATTTTTGAATTTTGCCTGTCGATGTTTTGGGGATGTCCTCAAAACGAATGTCTCTGGGCACCTTGTAGCCAGCAAGCAATGCTTTGCAATGAGCGATCAAATCGTCTGCCGTGACGGTGGCGCCTGGCTTGAGTTCAACAAATGCCAAGGGTGTCTCACCCCATTTAGGATCTGCTTTGGCAACGACAGCACAGGCCATCACAGCAGCGTGACGATACAAGGCGTCTTCTACTTCCAGCGAGCTGATGTTTTCACCGCCCGAAATGATGATGTCTTTGCTGCGGTCTTTGATCTTCACATAGCGATCAGGCTCCATCACGGCCAAGTCGCCGGTGTGGAACCAACCGCCTTCGAAAGCTTCTTGGGTTGCGCGTGGGTTTTTGAGATAACCCTTCATCACAATATTGCCCTTGAACATGATCTCGCCCATGGTGGTGCCGTCTGCTGGGCACTCTGCCATGGTTTCGGGATCGAGCACCGTCATGCCTTCTTGCAATGGATAGCGCACACCTTGGCGGCCATTCAACCGCGTTTGTTCAGACAAACTTTCGTGGGCCCATGTGTTGCGTTTCACCGCCACACTGGCAGGTCCATAAACTTCGGTCAGCCCATACACATGCGTGATGTCAAAACCAATTTTGGCCATGCCTTCAATCATGGCTGCAGGGGGCGCTGCACCAGCCACCATGCCTCGAACTTGCTGTGTGATGCCAGAACGCATGTCGTCTGGGGCGTTGTAAATCAAGCTGTGAACAATGGGGGCCGCGCAGTAGTGATCGACTTTGTATGTTTTGATGGCATCTAGGATGGGTTTGGCTTCGACGCGTCGCAAACAAACATGGGTGCCCGCAAGCATGGCAATAGTCCAAGGAAAGCACCAACCATTGCAGTGAAACATGGGCAAGGTCCACAAATAGATGGGGAAGTGGGGCATGGTCCAAGTGGCCACATTGCTGACGGCATTGAGGTAGGCGCCACGATGGTGTGTCACCACCCCTTTGGGATCACCTGTGGTGCCGCTGGTATAACTCACAGCAATGGCGTCCCATTCATCGAAGGGACCTTCTAGTTTTACCAAGGGTTCGTGGCTGGCAATCCAAGATTCGTATTCAAAGGCCCCTAAGGTTTCGCCTGGACCCGTGTATTCCGTGTCGCACACATCGATCACCACCAAGTCGCGCGCATGTTCCCTTTTTAGAATCTCTAAAGCTTTGGAAATGACGGGGTAAAACTCGCGGTCGGTGATCAGCACTTGGCACTCGCAATGATTTAATTGCCAGGCAATCAGGGCTGCATCTAAGCGAGTGTTCAATGTGTTAAGCACAGCATTGAGGGCAGGAACCGCGTAGTGTGCTTCCACCATCTCGGGTGTATTGGGCAGCATGGCACTCACTGTGCTGCCGCGTGTCACGCCCAAAGATTTCAATGCAGCTGCCAAGCGAGCAGAGCGATCTCGCGTCTGGGCCCAGTTGTATCGGCGATTGCCGTGAATCACCGAGGGGAGGTCGCCAAAAATCTCGGCACTTCGCTCGACAAAACTAATTGGGGAAAGGGCTGTGTAATTGGCTGGATTCTTATCCAAACCTTGCTCAAAAATATTGGGCATATTGCGTCTCAAAAAAGCTTAATGACTTGCTGCGTTCAGCGCCTGATCAATGTCCCACAAAATATCATCAATGTGCTCTAAGCCCACTGAGATGCGGATCATGTCAGGACCGACACCTGCGGCTAACTGCTGTGATTCACTGAGTTGTCGGTGTGTGGTACTGGCTGGATGGCTGATCAGCGTTCGGGTATCGCCAATGTTGACCAAGTGGCTCATGAACCGTGCAGACTCAATGAATTTGATGCCTTGCGCTAGCCCCCCTTTTACGCCAAAAGACAACAAGCCAGAGGCACCCCGCATTTGTTTGTTCATCAAGTCATGCTGGGGATGATCTGCCAAACCTGGATAGTTGACCCAAGCCACGCGGGCATCGTTCTTCAGAAACTCTGCCACCGCCATGGCATTGCTGCAGTGCCGTTCCATGCGCAGGGGCAAGGTTTCCACGCCCTGCAATATTTGCCAAGCACTCATGGGGCTGAGGGATGCGCCATAGACACGCAAGCATTCCATTCTGCAGCGCATGGTGAAGCCAAAGTCACCAAAGGTTTCGTAAAACTTCACGCCGTGATATCCCGCCGAGGGTTCGGTCATGCCTGGAAATTTGCCGTTGTCCCATGGAAACTTGCCGCTCTCCACCACTACGCCGCCTAGTGTGGTGCCATGCCCAGCCAAGTACTTGGTGGCCGAGTGCACCACAATGTCAGCGCCAAAGGCGATAGGGTTACACAGAAGCGGGCTAGGGACGGTATTGTCAATGATCAATGGCAAACCGTGGGCATGCGCGACATCGGCAACCGCTTGAATGTCCAGTACCAGCATGCTGGGATTGCCCAAACTTTCTGCATAGATGGCACGCGTGTTGGGTTGGATGGCTGCCGCAAAAGCATCTGCTTGGCTGCCATCCACAAAGGTGGTGGTGATGCCAAACTTGGCCAAGCTGACAGACAGCAAGGTGACCGACCCCCCATACAGTGCGCCAGCCGCCACCACATGATCTCCCGCTTGCAGAATGGTCATGAGCGCCATCGATTCTGCGGCCATGCCAGATGCAGACGCAACAGCAGCCCGTCCACCTTCCAGCGCAGCTACACGTTCTTCCAACACGGCCACCGTGGGATTGCTCAATCGGGAATAAATATTGCCAAAGGTTTGCAGATTGAAAAGTGACGCCGCATGGTCTGCGCTGTCAAATACAAAACTGCTGGTTTGATAAATGGGAAGGGCTCTGGCGCCCGTTGCAGCGTCCGGAATTTGGCCAGCATGGATGGCCAGCGTTGCGGGATGAAAGGCGTGATCGCTCATGGTGCGTGGGTCTTACAGCGGTCTTTTAGCAGAAATGATGCCCGTGTTGACGCCCACCCAGTTGAGGCCTCCAAACAAGCGTGCATGCTCTATTTTGACGCAGCGATTGGTCACAGAACTAAACCCTGCAGACTGGAACAGCTGGTCAGATTCATGATTGTTGACCCCCAGTTGCTGCCAAAGGCATTGTGCGCCAATTCTGAGAGCCTCTTGGGCGATAGGAAAAACGTCTTCCGATTTGCGAAAGACATCGACCATGTCGACGGTCTCAGGAATATCGAGCAAGCTGGCGTAGCAGGTTTCGCCCAAAATGGTTTCTGCAGGATGGCCATCCACGCCAGCGTAGCGAGGGTTGACGGGAATGATGCGATAGCCATGTTCTTGCATGTATTTGGCAGCAAAAAAACTGGGTCGATGCCACTGCGCTGACAAACCAACCACCGCAATGGTTTTGACTGACTTCAATATTTGCCGCAATTGTTGGATGTCGTTGTGCATGATGAAAGGGCAATGGGCGACGCGTGAAGGATTAGCCTAAAAATGCATCAATTTTTTGTTTGCGCAATTTTGGCAAAAAACTCATAGATGCCGCTGTCGCCCATTTTTCGGGCATCGGCCAATTCACCCGATTGCGTGACATACAGGGGCTTGCCATTCGGCGCCAAAATGGCCACTGCAGGAATGCCTTTTTTGAGGGGCACGCCATAGCCTTCAGCAATGTCGACGTTGCGATCAAACCGGCCCACATTGACTTTAACCACCTTGAAATTCTTTTGAATCAGTGCCGCACTTTGGCCTGTTTTGAAGGCCTGATCTAAGACTTTGCAGTCGCCACACCAATTGGCGCCAAAGACGACCAAAATGGGTTTGGACGTTGTTTGTACTTCTTGCAAGCTGCTTTGTAGTTCTGCTTTGGCATCGGCCGTTTCGTCGTAAGGGCTGGTGGCTGCATATGCTTGGCCCCATAACAACATAGCGGTGAAAAGAAAAGATTTGAAGAGGGTCAAAAGTTTCATGGCGATGTTGGCGTCAATCAGTCTGTGTCGAAGTGTTTGTCACTATATTTAGCGTTGCTTTGCAAGCCATCCCAGTCCTTTGGCATGCAAGCTTTGAATATACAAGCGATCTTGGGTCTCCGTCACACCCGTTGACTCTGGGTAGCTG
>JACCDJ011574163.1_pt1 | contig 11887 bp, 12 predicted proteins | sample 7444481 | NCBI WGS metagenome assembly JACCDJ01 (sample SAMN15323435, study PRJNA562643) | freshwater metagenome | isolation source: river surface water | place: USA:Blue River Watershed | collected 2017-08-15 | reverse complement strand
GTCATTCTTTTTAAATATACTTGGCAAGATTAATTCTACAGATATGCGAATAAGTTTTATGAATTTGGTGAAGATTGCTGCGGTTGTATTGCTTTCATACACGGTAGTTGCGGGTTTATTGATGCCTGTACCTCGTTTGGAAATTTTGAATGAGACCATTCGTAATTTATATTTTCACGTACCGATGTGGTTTGCACAAATCGTCATCTTCAGTGTAGCACTTTATCATTCGCTTCGTTACTTGATGGCGCAAGGAAATTCGAAAATCTCTCTAAAGGAAAAACAGAAAATAGATTTAGCAGCCTATAGTGCTGTAACGGTTGGGATGTTGTTCGGAGTATTGGGTCTTTTGACAGGTATGATGTGGGCTAATTTTACCTGGGGTGCGCCATGGAGCTCTGATGTGAAACTGAATTGCACTGCGATAGGCATGTTGATGTATTTGGCTTATTTCGTATTGCGTGCTTCCTTTACCGATGAAGAAAAGCAGTCACGCTTCGCTGCTATCTATAATGTTTTTTGTTACGTGCTATTTGTGGTTTTGATTTTTGTCATCCCACGCATGAAAGAGTTTTCGGTACATCCAGGGAATGGGGGTAATCCGGCTTTCGCGAAGTATGATCTCGACAGCTATATGCGCATGGTGTTTTATCCTGCTGTATTAGGTTGGATTTGCTTGTCAATATGGATCTGGGATATCCTTCGCAAGTATCGTGAAGTGCTTCTGTTTAGATCATTGCAGGATTAATCGAATTTAAATGCCTCTTGCGTTAAAGCGTTTTTTATTTCCTTCACTCTATACGGCGTTCTTACTCGTCTTTGCTTTTCTTTTTGCCCCATTAGGATTTAATCCTACCGACGACGGCGTGGTACTAGCGCAAACCGCTCGCTTCTGGTCGGGACAAATTCCTTTTCTAGATTTTGTAAGTATTCGTCCATTCGGAAGCGTATTCCTGCATTGGCCAGCCTTGTTGTTTGGCGAATATCGTTTGTTGGCTTCTCGCTTTATTACGGTATTTGAAATTGGCTTTTACTCTTATGCTTTACTTAGCGTCACCGTGAATAGAATGCGCATAGAGCTCAGTGCGCTTGTCTTCTGGCTCTTGGCAGGGATTTCATTTGCCTTGAATCTGCATAGTTTTCCATTAATGGCCTGGACCAGTATCGATGCAATATTTTTGGTGAGTGTCGGCGTGTTTCTACGGAACAAACTTTCCTCCGATTCATGGTGGTCACTTTTGGCTTATGCTACGATTAGCATGGCGGCGCTTTGTCGACAGACTTTCCTACCGGTAGGACTTTTGAGCATCTGGTATTTTCAAGATCACAAAAAGCGGAAGGCTTATCTCGGGGTATTACTGCCTTATTTGTTGTTTGGTATGTATCTATTCGGACAAGGAGTTTTTGAGGCGGCTATTTATCAAATGAGTGTTTCTGGGGTATCTGTAAAATTTGTATTAAAGGTACTGCTGCAATATAAAGGGGCTTACCTAGGCTTGTTGCTCGGAGCTTCTTTCGTTCTCGCGTGGCAGTGGCAAAAGCATAGAAACTGGATTTGGATGAGTCGCTTGATGCTTGGCCTATGTTTCGGATTAGCCATCGCCATTATGGTTTTATTGCTACGCAGCAATTCATATCGTTACCTGCCGACAGCAGTTTGGATTTCCATTATCCCAATGATTGGCTCTGAGATGCGTTTTCATCGGTTATCTCGTCATTATGCTACCGGCGTTTTTGTGTTGTTCATAACAGGGTTAACTGCTATTTCAATAGGCTATCCTTCGCCCGCATTAATAATGGCGTGGCCATGGCTCGTTTTAGTGTTTTGGGTGATGAAGCGTTTCACACCCTTGCTCCGTTTACATTGGTTAGCGTTAGGCAGTTTTTGTTTGGTGCTGCTATTATCTGCTTTCGTTCGACTGAATCATATTTACCGTCAGCCTGCTTCGGAGCACTTGCAGTACAAGACGAAATATGCTGGCTTAAAGGGGATATGGATGGACAAGCATACGGCAGAGGCTTTGAATGAATTGAGCTTGTGGCAGTCGCATCTAAAGGGGAAAAGGATTGTGTTGTTTGATTATGCGGCTTGCAGAATTGCTGGCAAAGAAGAGATGCTTTGTAAAGGGGATTGGCTCACGCAAGAGGAGTTTCCTTCAAAGGTCTTACAAGATAGTCTCTTCATAGATTTAAAGGATTCAAAGACGCGTTACTGGATCGTACAAAAATACTGTAGTGCTGAATTAAGCGATACTTTGCTACCCATTCAACTGCGAAAGGATACACTGCAACAAAGATTACTTCAGATGCTTACACAGCAGAGCATCATTTATAACGAAGGGAAATATTTTATTATTTATCGCCAGTAATAAAAGGCAATAAACACGGCTACTAGAATGCTATTAAGCGTGAGATAGGTTTTGATTGGTAAATAGTCTCTAAGAGAAACATTGAATTTTAGTTTACAAATGCCAATCAGGAACAACTTATCGATGGTATAAGCGGTAACGGTTGCGATTGCTAGTCCATTTAAGCCCCATAAAGGCTGCAAAAGCAAACTGAGGCCTACGTGTATACAAACTTCCAAAAGTGCGGAATAAACCAGGTATTGATTCTGTCCCAAACCGCTTAAAACAGATTGCGGGAAAAGCATGCGCGATACGACCAGTAGCAGGTAAAGATTGAAGATAGGCGAGCTTGGTAAGAAGCCTGGGTCGAATACGATCGGGTACCATTTCGGACTGGTCAATAGGACTAAAATGATGATTGGATACAAGACCCACATGAAGCGTTTGGAGAAGCGTTTAATAGTGGTGAGCCCCGCTGCTTTGTCCTCACTGATTTCACGGATAAATACGGTATTGAGTGCGTTTGAAATAAGCAGTAACAATGGGAATTCTTTAGCTCCATATTTAAAAATGGCAAACCATTGTTTAGAGTATTTGAGGTTGACCAGCATTTCATCGAAATAATCGGCTACGCTACCTAATAGAATACTCAACGCTAATAAGACGCTTTGCCAGATAAATGGCTTTAGAAATGGGAAATCTAGTACGTAGCAATTGTTTCGAATCAATATAGCGAGGAGCCAAATGAATCGGAAGATGGCGGCAAGAATGAGTGCGAATAACAAATAATCAATGCTCGCGTTAGTTAATAAAGTTAAACTACTGAGCCCAACTGTCAGACCTACACTCAGCACACTGAACGCAATTAGCGCCTTGGATCGTTTCGTGATTAAGTAATAATGTTCTACTAAATAAGCGGTATGATTGAATAGATTGAAGATGACCAGCAATATCATACGCTGAGCATCCATCATAATACTTAGTTTGGTGAAAATAGGGAAGAGGAATAGCAAGGTTAAATTCGTCAACAAATTCAACCCGACAATCACCACAAACGCATTGAAAAAGTATTGCTTGATTTTGTCGCGAGAGGAACCTGCAGTGAAACTTACAAGCGCATTCATCACGCCACCAATCCAAAAGAAGGAGCTCACCCCACTCAATAAAAAGAAGCTTTCATAATAGCCGATTTGATTTTTGCTAAGACCGACTTTCGTGAGAAGCACGCTAATAAATAATAAGCTGGCATACCTTAAAATTTGATAAAAGGTAAACGCAGATAATTTATTCCAACGTTGAAGGATATTCGACCACATGCTCAATAGCGAAGATACGATTTCTTGCGTGTAACATTTTTGCTAAATACACGTACCTTAAATTTTGTATTTTTAAATTATGTTTCTCTTTTTGATTAGTCTTTTTACTTTCTGCACACCTAGTCAAGCACCTTTGGCAGGCGACTCTGTGTTAGCCTATGTCAGGATTTATCAAGGAGACACCATACCGATGGGTTTCTTACCGCAGGTGAATATTTGGTCGGCTGTGAAGTGGAAATCAGATGCGGATCGCTTAGAGTATTTGCGATTGAAGCGCAATCTTGTGATTGTATATCCTTATGCCGTAAAGGCTGCAAGGCTTTTACTAGAAATGAACGAGGAGTTATCGCATATCGAAGGGAATCTTGCGCGTAAGCGGTATATCAAATCGAAAGAGCGGGTGCTGAAAGAAAATTTCGAAGATCGATTGAAAGGGATGTCTACGTATCAAGGGCGACTGTTGATGTTGTTAATCGATCGGCAGACCGGTCAAACTTGTTATGAATTAGTAAAGGAATTTCGGGGTGGTTTTTTAGCCTGGACCTATCATACCATGATGAATGTTTATGATGAGGATTTGAACATGAAGCGTACTTACGACGCTACCCAGTATCCCTTAATCGATCATGTCCTTTGGGAGATTGAAACGGGAAAGCTTAAAGTATCGGAGATCAAATAAATTTTTAGAAGTTAAGGCGGATGGTCATTACCGTAATATCGTCTCCGATAGGTGTTTGTCCGCGATAATTTTGAATTTGCTCTTCTAACTTTTCATTGAAATGTTGTGGCTGCATGGAGTGGAATAATTTGAAGAATTGATCAAACGCGAGATCTTCAAAGTATTCTTCCTTTTCGTTTTGTAGCTCACTGAGTCCGTCTGTAAACAATAATAGCAAGGCGTCTTTAGACAGAGTGATATGTTTTGCATCGAAAGGCTTCAGATGGTCTAAAATCCCTAGCATATTGGTATTTGAGTGTAAGCGAATACTCTCTCCGTTATTGAATAGGTAAGGAGCCACATGACCAGCATTCACATAATGGAGTTCGTGTGTGCTCTCGTTAAAGACAGCTAGGAACAAGGTGATAAACTTCTCTTGTTTGGTGACTGCATTTATTCGGTTGTTTAGCTCATGTATGATTTCTTTCAGAGAAAGATCTTGCAACATTAAGGCTCTCAGTGAGGCTTGTAAATTACTCATGAGTAAAGCTGCAGAAATTCCTTTGCCGCTCACATCTGCTATACAGAAGACATGATGATTATGATGACTTAAAAAATAATCGAAATAGTCGCCACCCACTTCATCATGCGGAAGGTAGATTGAATCGATTTGTAATTCCGCTTTGTTCGGAAGTATTTTCGGCACTAGTTGTGCTTGTAACTGACCGGCAAGATGCAATTGCTCGCGTAAGCTGGCTTGCTGTAGCTGTTGTTTGAATAGGCGTTTGTTTTCAATGGCTGTAACGATAATGTTCGCTAAGGTTTCAATGAAATGCAATTTCTCGTCTCTAGTACCATAGACACTTGGTTTGATAGTGTCGATGAGGAGGAAGGCGAGTGGCTGTTCTTTGTGTAGAATCGGAATAAGGTAGGAGTAGTTATCGCAAGCGGGGATGAAAGACTCCTCTAAATTCGTTATTTGCTTATGATAAATTAGTTCTTGTAAAACAAGGGCAGGGTCTAGTGCCGCGCTTGTTCCAAAATGAAATGCATTCGTCCAAATCTCTCTTTTGTAGAAAAGAGTCAGCTGGGTAACGCCCATCTGTTCTTGCATCAAAGTGCGAAACGACTCAAACAGTTCAGTCTCTTTACTATTGCTGTTGATAGCGCGAGTAAGCTGAAGCAATGCGTCGATTTGTTTTTTGCGTGCATTCAATATTTGCGAAATGCTCATGCCACAAATTTCAAATCTTATTCTTGATTTTTATGCAAATGCTGGAAAATCTTTCATTCACCTATATTCGCCAATTCTTAACAGGATTTTAAGATCTTAATGGCATTATTATTGTTATTTTGTAGGAACAATTTGACTTATGAAAAAGTATTTGCTTTTAGGTGCAGTATTTGCTTCTTTAGTGGCTGTTAGCTGTTTGAAGGATCAGGCGGCACAGATAAAAACGGTAGTTGAGCCTGGGGCTTGCGATACAATTACGTATACGAAACATATACAGCCGTTGATGAATACTTATTGTGCCTATAGTGGTTGTCATTCAACTAATAATTCTCCACGTGTTCCATTGACTTCCTATGCGGAAGTGTCTTTACAAGCAGCTTCTATTGATAATCATGTTTTCACTTTGCAGGACATGCCTTTAGGTGGAACGATGAGCACAGCAGAATTGCAACAATTGCGTTGTTGGTTAGATAACGGTAAAAAACAATAATCATGAAATACATTCTTTCTTTTTTAATCGCAGGACTATTGAGTCTTCAATTAGCAGATGCGCAAATTTATGGTACTAAGAAGGGCACTGTCTCTTTCTTTTCTTCAACTTCTGTTGAGGATATTGCTGCAAAATCAACAGCAGCAGAGATGTTGATGAATATTGATGCTTTGAAAATTGCCTTCCGTGTAAAGCAATCGACTTTTATTTTCCCTAAATCATTGATGCAAGAGCATTACAATGAAAACTACATGGAGAGTGAAAAATATCCTTGGGCTTCCTTTAATGGTTCGATTGTACCAAATAATAATGAGAAGATTGATTTGCATAAGGAAGGTACTTATCAAATGTCTGTGGTAGGTAAAATGAATATGCACGGGGTTGATAAGGATTTTAAAACGCCGATCACTGTTATAGTGAAAGGGGGTACCATTCACGGTACTGCGAAGTTTCGTGTTTATATGGCTGATTTCAAGGTTGACAAACCAAGTATTCTTTCTTCTGCTCTAGCCGATTTTGTCGATGTTACGGTTGATTGTTTAATGACAGAAAATCCAGCGAAATAATTTGTTCATGAAGAAATATATAGCACTTTTCGCTTTTGCGTTATGCTTAACAAGCGTTACAAAAGCACAGGATGATTTAGCGGCCATGATGTCTACTGATGCATCTGAGTTTGTGAAGGCGACTTTCAAGACTACGCGTTTAAATATGGGGCATAGCATCGAAACGGTGGGTGCGCATGATTTAGACTTTCGTGTTTCGCATGTGTTCGGATCGCTTGGTTCGAATTATGGTGGAGGCTTTCATAATATGTATGGCTTCGATCAAATTTCAAATATTCGTATTGCCTTTGAATATGGTATCAATTCTCGCTTGACGGCTGCGGTCGGTCGCAGTAAGGGTTTTGGTCCGCAGCGCGAAATGTGGGATGGCTATTTGAAGTATCGTTTGATTCGTCAGATGACGGATAAGAAACATCCAATAAGCGTTACTTTATTTGGATCTGTTACCACTACTTCCATGGAAGCTTCTTCCGATTCTACTTCTCCGGTATCCTTCCAAAACGGCGTGCAGCGTTTGCAATATTGTGCGCAAGCTTTGATTGCCCGTAAGTTTAATTCTAACTTCTCGGTGCAATTGATGCCTACTTATCTACATCGTAACTACGTGGCTTATGGTGATAACAATGATTTGTTTGCCATGGGCTTTGCAGCGCGTTATAAGTTTTCTAGACGTAGCGCAATCATCGTTGATTTTTTCATGCCGTTCTCTTCGTATTTTGACAATCTACGTGAGGGAGGAAAATATTATAATCCATTAGGAATCGGTTATGAGATCGAAACAGGCGGACACGTATTTCATCTAACGATTGTAAACACGGGTGGCCTAACGGAGCAGGATTTCTTGGTGAATAGCAATACTCCCTTAATTAAGAGTTTGGACAATCCTGCGAAGTATTTAGGCTTGCGTTTAGGATTCAATATTAGTCGTCCTTTTACTTTGTATTAATTCAAGAAGAGTTTAAAATAAAAAAGCGCGTAATCAATTACGCGCTTTTTTTTGTGTAGAAGAAGTGAAAATTATTCGGCTCCTTTCTTTTTGTCTTTCCACATTTGATTGAATGATTTCTTAGGGAATTTTAGCATATCATGATGTTTGCCCCAAGAGTTACTAAAGTAACGGGTTAGAATATAGTTACGCATTTTCGCGCTGCCTGTATTCATAAACAAACGGTTGCTCATTCCCCATTTCCAAGCCATCCAGCCTGTTTTCTCTGTTCCTTTCACATGACCTTCACGAACCGCATCGCGACGGTTTAAAAGAAGTAATTCATGTAGGTTGATCTTCATCGGACAAACCTCGGTGCAATTGCCGCAGAGGGAAGAGGCATGACTAAGATGTTTGAACTCTTCCATCCCTTTAAAGTGCGGCGTAATAACGGAGCCGATTGGTCCGCTATAAGTAGTACCATAGGTATGGCCACCAATATTTTTGTAAACAGGACAAGCATTTAAGCAAGAACCGCAACGAATGCAGTATAGGGCTTCACGTTGTTCTGCTTGCGCTAGAAGGTTTGTACGACCGTTGTCTAAGAGAATTACATACATCTGCTCTGGCCCGTCGATTTCTTCTGCACGTTTTGGTCCGCTGAAAATACTGTTATAAACAGATACTTTTTGTCCGGTACCATAAGTAGCGAGTAATGGAAGGAAGAGGGCTAGGTCGTTGATAGACGGAATCATTTTTTCGATTCCCACGATAGCGATATGAATTTTAGGGAAGCTAGTGGTTAGACGAGCGTTTCCTTCATTTTCTAGAACGAGGATACTTCCTGTGTCGGCGATGATGAAGTTGGCACCTGTAACGCCGATATCGGAGCTTAGGTATTTCTCACGTAGACGAGCGCGAGCTTCGAGTGTGAGTTGTTCGGGGGTATAATCGATCGGAGTGCCCAGGTGCTCATGGAAAACGCGTGCAACGTCTTCCTTGCTTTTGTGCATGGCAGGTGTTACAATATGGTAAGGCGCTTCTCCGTCTAGTTGTTGAATATATTCTCCGAGATCCGTTTCTACGGATTCGATATTTTTTGCTTTAAGTGCGTCGTTGAGATGAATTTCTTCTGTCACCATCGACTTACTTTTCACGACTTGTTTCGCGCCAGCTGCTTCAGCAATTTTATAAATTTCTTGGATAGCCTCTTCCCCTGTCTGCGCCCAGATAACGGTTCCACCGTTATTGGTGAAATTGCTTTCGAACTGAACGAGCATTTTGTCGAGCTGTTCTATAGCTTTCCATTTAATATTTTTCGCACGTTGACGTGCAAGTTCTAAATTGGCATATTGTTCTTTGCCTTTCACAACGGCGTCGTTATACTTACCGATGTTGAATAACAATTTGCGGCGATGTTCTTTGTCTGCGGATTTAGTCGCAGCCATCTCGAAGAATTTCTCAGTGGTTTCGCTCATTGGAAACAGTTTGGCTAAAGGTTAGACGAAATTAATAATTAAGAATTAAAAATGAGAAATTAAAAATTGGCGCGATAGCGATTGGTGAAAAGGGAAGGGTGAATGATGAATGATGAATAATTAATAATTAAGAATTAATAATTCAAAAACTAACCATTACGAGGGAAGGATTAGATCGAAAGATCTCGACTTTAAAATGATAAAAAGTCTCAAAAACAGGTCGAAAGATCTCGACTTTAATTTTCAAGGTGTTGATTCAATAAAACTGTTTACTGATAATGATTTCAAGAAATTTCATTTTGTGTCAGATCGAAAGTCGTCGACTTTAAAATGATAAAAAGTCTCAATTATAGATCGAAAGATCTCGACTTTAAAATGAAAGGATTGGCGTTCGTTCAAACATCTTGAACCCGTTTCAAATCCTGTTCATTCAATCCAGCTTTAGTAAAAAAAGAAAAAGTAAAATAAGACCGCTAAAGTTGGACGAACGCCTTCATAATGACCGATCACCCGGTAACTGCCGTCCTTCACCGTTCCATTATCATAGTAGCCGATAATACGATAACTGCCATCCTTTACGGTGCCGTTTTCATAATAACCAATAATGCGATAGCTGCCATCCTTCACCGTCCCATTTTCATAATAGCCTATCGTTCTGTAGCTACCATCCTTTACGGTTCCATTATCGAAATGACCAATTACACGGTAACTGCCGTCTTTCACGGTGCCATTGTCAATATAACCAACGGTGCTATAAGAGCCATTCTTGAGTGTTTGTGCTTGTCCCGAAAGCGCGAAAAGAGAAAATAGACAGCTAATGAATAGTAGTTTATACATAATAGTTTTGTTTAACTAAAAATACGAAATATTGATCAATACTAAATTGGAATCTCGCTCCGCAAAGCCTATTTTAGCAGTATGAAAAATTGGTCGTTCGCCCTCTTATTAATCGCCGTATTCGCCTCTTGTAAAAATGATTTTCAAGTGACCGCAGATTGGAAGTCTGTGCCTGTTGTTTATGGCTTGCTGAACGGAGATAGCAGTATCCAATATATCAAATTAGAAAAGGTCTTTGTTGATCAAAAATTGAGCGCGTATACCATGTCTCAAAACCCAGATTCACTCTACTATCCGAAAGATACAAAAGTGACTATCCTAGGTTATGACTCTTACAACAATTTACACAGCACCATTAACTTCGAATTAGTAGATGGTGATACGATTCCTGGGTTCCAAAAGGAGCCGGGCGTTTTTGCCAGCAGTCCGAACCTCTTCTACCGTTACAAAGGAAAGTTGACAGACAGCATCTATAAATTAGAAATTCGTAAAGCTGATGGAAGCCTTATCGCAAGCGCTACGACCGGTATCACCCGCAAGCCGACTTTCATTCAGCCAAACGAAGTACAAACAAATGTTACGCTAAGTTTTGTCAAGCCTAATACGGTTCCCGCGAATCAAATCGTGTATAAATTTAACAGCGCACTCTACGGAAAGGTATACGATGTAGTAGTACGATTGAATTACTATGAAGTCAATAAAGTAAGTAAGGACACTACCTATAAATTTATCGACTGGACGCCTGTTTCTGGAATTGTTTCCTCTAACGAGTTAAATCGTTATGGTGAAACGCTTGACGCTACTTTTGATGGACTGAATTTTTATAGCTTCTTGCGTACCAAGTTGAAGGCAGATGCAAATATAGAACGTCATACGCGTAACCTCGACTTGATGCTGTATTCGGGTAATGGCTTGTTCAATACCTATATGCAAGTTGCCTATGCACAATCAGGATTTACGAGCGGAAGCGTACAGCCAGAGTATACGAATATCGTTGGCGGACTAGGACTGTTTGCCTCTCGTCATTTGAAAGTAAGAAGAGGATATAAATTGAATCCCGTTTCATTAGACAGCTTACGTCGCGGTACCAAAACGGCGGCCTTAGGATTTGTTGAGTAATGCAATTAAAGCCTTTAGATGAAAGTTGGTCCTCCGTCTTGCGTGAGGAATTCAACGCAGATTATTTTGCGAGTCTTATTCATTTAATACAGGCAGAAAAAAACGAGGATAAAACAATCTATCCACCGGCGAGCTCTATTTTTAGGGCTTTTGACTCGACTCCTTTTTCTAAAGTAAAAGTAGTGATTCTAGGTCAGGACCCTTACCATGGCGAAGGACAAGCACATGGCTTATGTTTTAGCGTTCCCAAAGGTGTCCAACTTCCTCCTTCCTTGAAGAATATTTATCGCGAGTTACAAGCTTGCTATCCCGCTTATAAAGTTCCTACTCACGGCTGTTTGCTAGCGTGGGCAACGCAAGGTGTGTTTTTGTTAAACGCAATATTGACGGTACGTGCCAACGAGCCGGCCTCGCATGCGAAGATAGGCTGGGAGACCTTCACGGACGCTGTAATACGTCATTTGTCAGACGAGCGCGAACATTTAGTGTTTATCTTATGGGGCGCCTTCGCTAAGAGTAAAGCCCATTTGATTGATGAAACTAAACACTTAATTTTAACGTCGGGACATCCGAGTTTTGCTGCTTCACATAAACAATTTTTCGGTCATCATCACTTTCTGAAGTGTAATGAGTATTTGGAGAAGACAGGGCAGACAGCGATCGACTGGCAAATCAGTAATGAATAAACAAATTAATAATTAATACTATGAGTGTACGTTTAGCATTTTTATTGACAGGAATTTTAGGTGCCGTAGCCGTTGCTATCGGTGCTTTTGCGGCGCATAAATTGAAAGATGTTTTGAGTCCGTATTATCTGGATATTATGGATAAAGCGGTGAAGTATCAGTTTTATCATGTCCTAGCCTTGGGTTTAGTAGCGGTATTGATGGATCGTTATCCAGAGGCTGGTTTGGGT
>JACCDJ010732125.1_pt1 | contig 11889 bp, 11 predicted proteins | sample 7444481 | NCBI WGS metagenome assembly JACCDJ01 (sample SAMN15323435, study PRJNA562643) | freshwater metagenome | isolation source: river surface water | place: USA:Blue River Watershed | collected 2017-08-15 | reverse complement strand
TTCTGGTCAAGTTAGAATTGAACTATTCAGAGTAAAAAGTCAGGAGTCAGTCGTGTCAGAAGGCAAGGCTAAGTTCGCATATTTGAAGCAGGTTGCCATCGGTGCCGCTTCTGGTGTTGCCACCCTTGCTCTTATCATCGCCGGCTTTAGCATTTCGGGCACTGCAACTCCAATCAACAGCTCAAGCACCGACTCGGCAAACACAGATTCTTCGGCTTCTGCGACCCCAACACCGACACCAACCTTTGCGCGCACCTGTAGCGTGGCGACCGAGTCGGCCGACCCTAAGCTCGCAACCTTCGCGGCAGCGGTAATCAACCCGGCAACCGATGAGTTGCTATTCGATCGCAGCAGCGACGTCGGTGCCGCTCCGGCTTCGACGCAGAAAATGCTCACCGCGGCGGCAGCCCTGCAGGTGCTAGGCCCAAACTACCGAGTTGAAACCAAGGTTTATCAAGACCCGGCTAACCTTTCGACCATCTATCTCGTCGGCGCAGGCGACCCAACGCTGTCGAGAACCCCAAACGGCAAGCAGTCGGTTTACCGCGATGCACCAAAGCTGAGCGACCTAGCCGTTGCCGTGAATGCTTCACTGGCCGGCCAGGCTGTCAGCAAGATTGTGCTCGACTCAACCCTGTTTGCAGGCCCGTCTTGGGAGCCAACCTGGGAGCGCAGCGAGCAAACTCAGGGTTACATGTCTGAGGTAACCGCGCTGCAGGTAGACGGTGACCGCCGAAATCCGGCAGCCGCCACCTCGCCTAGAAGCACGACCCCGGTTGCCAATGCCGGCAAGTTTTTCAAGACCGCACTCGGCACCTCTGCCGCAGCCGCTGTGATTTCAGAAGCAAAGATGCCCCCGGGAATGAAGCAAATCGCGAGCGTCTATTCGCAACCGATTAGCCAGTGGGTCAAGTACATGCTTCTCACCTCAGACAACACCCAAGCCGAATACTTGGCGCGACTTGTTTCGCTAAAGCAGGGCTTCGACGGTTCTTTCAACTCACTCAATGCAGCCATAAAAATGGGTTTGAACGCCACAATGCTTTCGTCTGCAAACCTGACCATAAAAGATGGCAGCGGTCTTTCTGATTTCAACTCGATTACACCGAAATATCTCGCTCAGTTTTCAAAACTAGTGCTGAGCGGTGTTGGCAACTACGCGGTGATTTATCAGGGATTACCTATCGCGAACGAGAGTGGTTCGTTGGCATCACGTTTCAATAAAGAAAACCTCGATGCCGCTGGCAAGATCATCGCCAAGACCGGATGGATAAAACGTGGCTACACACTTTCTGGAATCATCAAGGCGAAAGACGGAGTCGATTTAGTTTTTGCGGTCTACGCTCACGGCAGGGTTGATGACACGACCAAGCTGGCGATCGACAATTTCGTTACGGCGGTCTACCGTTGCGGCAATCAACTTTCGAACAACTAGTTTTTGCAAACATCCGTGTCGTTGAAAACTATGAGAGGTGAAGTCGGTGCGTGCCCTTCTGATTGTTGACGTGCAAAACGATTTTTGCGAGGGTGGCTCTCTGGCAGTTAATGGCGGCGCGGCGGTTGCCGGCAAGATCACCGAATACCTAAAGAAAAACGCCGATGACTATTCGCTCATTGTGGCGTCTCGTGACTGGCACGACGCAAACAGTTCAAACGATGGTCACTTTGCGATTGATGGCGCGCAGCCTGATTTCGTAAACTCTTGGCCGCCGCACTGCGTGTCGGGCAGCCAGGGGGCCGATTACCACCCGAATCTCGATGAGAACTTCATCGGGGTGCACGTGAAAAAGGGCATGGGTCACGCGAGTTATTCGGCGTTTGAAGGCGTCACCACCGAGGGTCGCACTCTCGAGCAGGTGCTGGCTAACGCGCAAATAACCCAGCTAGACGTTGTTGGCATCGCCACTGACTACTGTGTTCTGGCCTCTGCGCTCGATGCCCGCAAGACCCGAATCGCCGTGACTGTGCTGACCGAACTCTGTGCCGGCATCTCGGCGGCCAGCACCGAAGCGGCTCTGATCAAGCTCGAGCAGGCCGGCTGTGCCGTTGTGCCTTCGGTTGCCTAAACTATTTGCATCCGAACAATTTGAGCGAGGTTAGAGCGATGGCGCTTAGCGAAAAAGAACTTTTGGCCAAAGTGCCAACCGGTCTGTTTATCGGTGGCAAATGGCAAGAAGGCAGTGCTGATACACGCATCTCGGTCGAAGACCCAGCCACGGGTTCAACTCTTCTCGAAATTGCTAACGCCAACGCCGATGATGCCCTTCGCGCGCTAACCGCTGCCGATGAAGCGCAGGCCAAGTGGGCACGAGTTGCACCTCGCGAGCGATCAGAAATTTTGCGTCGCACCTTTGATTTGGTTCGCGCGCGCAGCGAAGAGTTCGCCATGCTAATCAGCATGGAGATGGGCAAGCCTCTTGTCGAGGCTCGCGGTGAAGTCACCTATGGCAACGAATTCTTGCGCTGGTTCAGCGAAGAAGCTGTTCGAATTTCAGGTCGCTATGGAACATCGCCAGAAGGCGCCGGCAGAATGCTCGTGGCTCAGCGCCCGGTTGGTCCTGCGTTTGCCATTACTCCCTGGAACTTTCCCTTGGCAATGGCAACCAGAAAGATTGGGCCCGCAATTGCCGCCGGTTGCACAATGGTTGTTAAGCCCGCAGAACTCACTCCGCTAACAACTCTTTTGCTAGTTGCAACTCTCGAAGAAGCCGGTCTTCCGGCCGGCGTTGTCAACGTGATTACAACTTCAACTTCTGCTGCTACGAGCGCGCCAATCATTTCTGATTCGCGTCTTCGCAAAATCACATTCACCGGCTCAACCGAGGTTGGCGTTAGATTGCTCGAGCAGAGTGCCAAGCGCGTTCTGCGCACATCGATGGAGCTTGGCGGCAACGCACCGTTCTTGGTCTTCGAAGATGCCGACATCGACGCTGCGGTTAACGGGGCCATGTTGGCCAAGATGCGAAACATCGGCCAGGCTTGCACCGCGGCAAATCGCTTTATTGTTCACGATTCGGTTGCCGAAGAGTTTGGCCAGAAGTTTGCCGAGCGAATGGGTGCTCTCAAACTTGGTCGCGGTTTGGCCGAGGCCACCACTTGCGGTCCGGTTATCAATGAGAAGGCCAGAGCCAACATGACTCGCCTGGTTGAAGAAACCAAGAAGCAGGGTGCAAATGTGCTCACCGGTGGCGAAGCTCAGTCGGGCGAAGGCTACTTCTTCGCGCCAACCGTTCTCGACAACGTGAAGCCCGGTTCGACGATTCTTCAAGAAGAGATTTTTGGCCCCATAGCCCCAATCACGCGCTTCAAGACCGAAGAAGAAGCGGTGCGGCTGGCTAACGACACGGAGTTTGGACTGGTTAGCTATGCCTTCACGCAAGATCTCAAGCGCGGTTTGCGTCTGGTTGAAACCCTCGACACGGGCATGACCGGCCTGAACACCGGGCTGGTTTCGAACGCGGCGGCACCTTTTGGCGGAGTTAAGGCCTCGGGCCTCGGTCGCGAGGGCGGCCCAGAGGGAATCAACGAGTATCTCGAAACCAAGTATGTGATGACGCCAGACCCACTGGCCTAATCAAAGCGTTTATCGATCTCGGCGAGCGCCCTGGTCGGCGGTCACCGTGAAGATGTTTGGTTTGCCATAACCCAGCAACTCAAATTCTGCTAGAACCGCCAAAGTAATCTCGCTGACTTTTGCGATTGGTGCAAGCGCAATTGCGGCTCCGCCGAATCCGCCGCCAGTCATTCGAGCTCCCACCGCTCCGTGACGAGTCGCCACATCAACCGCGGTGTCGAGTTCGTCAATTGAAATTTCAAAGTCGTCTCGCATTGAAACGTGCGATGCATTAAGCAGTGCACCAATTGCGGTTGGCCCCGCTGCGCGAAGCTTCTCAACCGTTTCAAGCACGCGTTCGTTTTCGGTGACGATGTGCTTTACTCTTCTGAACGTGACGTCATCCATGATTTCTTTTGCGCGCGAAAGATCGTCGACAGAAACCTCTCTAAGCGAACTCTTGCCCATGAGGCTTGCCCCTAGTTCACACGCCGCACGTCTGGTTGCATAACCACCATCGGTGAGTCGGTGAGCAACGCGAGTGTCGATTATCAAAAGTTCGAGCCCGGCGGCATCAAAACCCAATTCAATCGACTGCGCCTCGAGCGACTTGCAATCGAGAAACACCGCGTGGTCTCTCTCGCCGAGCAGCGATGCAGACTGATCCATGATTCCGGTTGGTGCTCCAACAATTTCGTTTTCTGCAAGTTGGCCGCAACGTGCCAGCTCGGCTCGCGTTAACCCGGTGCCCCAGAGCTCGTTGAGGGCTAGTGCTGTCGAACACTCGATTGCTGCCGAAGATGAGAGTCCAGACCCCACTGGCACGTCTGAATCGAAGTAGGCATCGAAGCCTTTGCCTTCTTTTTGGCTCAGCTTCGCGATTGCCCAGGCAACGCCAAACGGGTATGCCGCCCAGTCGTTGTCTGGGTCTTTAGTGATATCGGCAAGCGCTATTTCGTGCTGCACGGGTGAAAACGAAGAACTAACCCGAACCAGCGAATCTTCACGTGGGCTAATGGCGGCGTAGGTTCTGCGATTGATTGCGAAAGGCAGCACGAAACCCAGGTTGTAATCTGTGTGCTCGCCAATTAGGTTCACCCGACCGGGTGCAGACCAGACTCCGGCTGGCGCATAACCATATTGGCTTTCGAAGGCTGCAACAACAGAGTCGATGTTTCGCGAGGTGGTCACTTAGGTCGCGCTATCTCGGCAGGGCTTCGCGAATTTGAGCGGCTGTCTTCTCGGGTGCGAAGTCGGCGATGAAGGCTCCCATGGCAGATTCTGAACCAGCTAGATATTTCAATTTATCTGCCGCACGCCGTGGAGAAGTTATCTGCAACTGCAACCGCACATTCTTTCCGGCCTCGATTAGCGGCGCTTGGTGCCAAGCCGAGATATAGGGAGTCGGAGTTTCGTAGATCTCATCGAGTGAGCGCAAGAGGTTTTGGTAAATCGCCGCCAGTTCGATGCGCTCATCGGCGGTTAGCTGTGCAAGGTGCTGCACGTGTCTGTGCGGCAAGAGGTGAATCTCAATCGGCCATCGACCAGCAAATGGAACATATGCCGTGAAGTTCTCGCCGCGAATCAGCGTGCGTTCTGAGTTCTGTTCGAACTTCAGGGTCTGGGCAAAAAGGTCTTCGCCGAATCTCTCAATAGAAGAGAGTAGCTTTTGCGTGCGAGGTGTCACGAACGGATAAGCGTAAATCTGCCCGTGAGGGTGGTGAAGGGTTACGCCGATTTCTTGACCGCGGTTCTCAAACGGAAAAACCTGCATAACACCTGGCAGTGATTGCAGGTGCTCTGTGCGATCAGCCAAAGCATCGAGCACGGTCTTCACTCGCTCTACGGGCAGAGCTCCGAGCGAGCCGAGGTGCTCTGGGCTGAAAACCACAACCTCGCAACGACCTACAGATTTTCTCGTGGCCCCAAGTTCTAGGCCATCCACTCTGGCAAAGTCTTCATTTGCAGCCGGCAGCAGTTCTGGGCCAAATGACGGGCTCTTGTTTTCAAAAACGGCGACATCGAAAACATCTGGCAGCTCGCTCAGGTTTTCATCGGTGGTTGGGCATAGCGGGCACTGATTAGCCGGCGGCAAAAATGCTCGCGCATGCCTGTGCGCGGCAACAGACACCCATTCCGAGGTGAGTGAATCCAGGCGCATCTCGGCAACTGCCGGCCGCTCGGCTGCAGGGCGCTTGTCGACCTTGCGGTTTGAGGTTAGTGCCGACCCCTCATCATCGAAGTAAAAGAGGTCTCGCCCGTCAGAGAGCTTCGCCTCGTGCTTTACGCTCATTCGATAACTCCTGACCTGACGGTTGCGGTGCTTACGGCTAGGCTGAAAATCGCCGAGGCGTTAGACCTAAGTATAAAGAACTCCGAAATTTGAGCTCGTTGTCTCAGCAGGCTTACCAGAGAGGCAGTCGCTGTGAAGTTCACATTTAGAGACCCAAAGGGCAACCCAGTGGGGTCCACCGAATTTGCCAAGCGAGTTCTCGCGACGGCCGTCGAGAAAAGTCACGCCGACCTAGCTCGAGATATTCTGGCCGAGAACAAGTGGCGCAAGAACTACCAGAAATACTTTCTGAGGCTCAGCGAAATTGAGTTTGGCGATCGCGCCGTTGCTTTCGAGGTCATGCAGTCAGCCCTAGCGGCAATGACCGAGCAGATTCAAAACGAAAACAATGAATCAATTGGCGGCCTAGCTCGAGCCGGATTCATCTCAAAGGGTCTGGTCGAAACTGTAGAGATTAGGGGAGTCGGTGTTGTCGAGCCGAGGTGGCACAATGCCAAACTCTCCGACTTGGCGACCGACTGGGTGAATCGCGACCTCGCCGAGCCAGACGTGCTAGAGGCATTCAAGTTCTTAGACGAAAACCCAGGGCTAAAACCAAACGGAGATTTGCTTTTTGCGCTAGCCGGAAACGCAGAACTCTCTGGGGCGAAAGACTGGCTAAGCCTCGGCGGTCGAGTTGCCGTTGTCGCAAGGCCAAACCCGATTGCCTGGCGGTCGTTAATCGATCATGCCAAACAGTCGGCTGGCACACTCTTGGTGCCGGTTTTGCTTGCAAACTCTGACAAGCCAGAAGTCTTCGAACGCGCCGGCCTCGACCTGGTTCAAGACGTTGCCGCAATTGCCAGTTGGTTGCACGAGCTATCGAGAAGCGAATCTCGTTTGGTCGTGTCTAGCTATGCATACATCGGCGGCTCAAATCAGATCATCGCGCAGGCCGCCCAGGATGCGATTATCGCGGCCGCAACGGCAAACATCGCCAAGTCAAAGCTCGCGCTGTCTTGGCTGGCCACCCCTCTCGACGTGGTGGTTGCTGGCAGAGAGATTTATAGCCGACAACTCGACAAGCACCGCGCTCGCGGTTCGGTGGTGAAAATGCGAGACGGTTTCTGGCGAATCTTCAAGCAACTCGAAAAACCTGCTTCGACTTTGATCGAAACGGCTTCGGGTCAAGCTGTCTCTTTTGACGCCTCTTCGGTGAGGCAGGGCTCTAGTTATCTTCTGGCAAAGCACAGCGAGAAGTGGCGGGCGATGGTTGCGGCAAGGCAGGGCAACCTCGTGTCGTACACGGTGGCACCCCCGGCAGCAACCAGATCGGTGCTTGGCGTGCGAGTGCTCAATTACACCTACAAGGGTCTAGCTAGATTCGGTGTTTACCCGTTTTCGGCAGCCGCAACCAGAAGGGTTATGGCTCTATTGCTGCTGCGTAATTTGAATGACAGCAACTCTCCGGCCGCTACAGAAAACAGCGGCAATCAGGTGCGACTGGTTTCGGCGACTTCAGTTCACGCCGCAACTTGGCGTTTGGCTTACAAATCAGAATCGATTTGGATTGCCGCCACAGTGCTCGGGTTCTTTTCTCGCCGAAAGAAAAACTCGATTGTGCAGATTGACTCGCAAGAAAATGTCGCAGCAAACTAGATTAGACAGCATGCAAAAGCCGGTTCAGAAAATACATTGGCCCGCCCTAGTTGCTGCCATCGTCGGACCAATTCAGGTCGTCGTGGGTTTCAACCTTGCGCAGGCTCTTTGGCCTGAGTTCGACCCGGTGGTAAAGACCATCAGCGATCTAGCCGCCAACGATTCTCCTGTGCAAGTGCTGATGACTTCGTTCTTCTATTTCGGTGCAACCCTTTCGTTGGTTGTTGCAATCTGGGCCCGCAGTTTTGCTCTGCCCGGTCGAATCACAATTGCGCTAGCCGGGCTGGCAACCTATGGCTTGGCATTCTTCGCCACACCGAGCCAAGACTCGTTCTCAATGGAACACAGAATTTTTGCGATTATCTCGTTTGTCTTGTCGGCTGCCTGGCCGCTGTTCTCCATGCGATTCGATAAGCGCTATCCGTGGATTATTCGGCCGGCTGGGGCGATTCTTGGAACCGCGCTTCTAACCGCATCGGCGCTCATCTTTCTTGCCAGCTGGACAGACCCTGCTTCGACAATGACCGGTTTCTGGGAGCGCGTTATCGCGGTTAGCCAGACCTGGTACATGGCCTTGGTTATCTGGATCTGCTGGTTGAGCGAGCGCAAGCATCGCCAGCTGGCCAGCGCCTAATTCATCGGTTCGAGGCCTGTTGGCCCGGGTAATGCTGCGCCGCTATTGTTATTTATGTGAGCGCTCTCATTTCGAGTCAGATTCTGCAGCTCTCGTCTGCAGACGGTCTTTGGCGTGCTCAGATCAGCCCAGTCGGCGCTTCGCTGGTTAGCCTCTGGCACGGCGATATTGAGATAGTCGCATCGCCATACGATGAACCACTCACGGCCCTGGCCGGAGCGGTCATGGCTCCGTGGCCCAATCGTCTTCAAGACGGCAGCTGGAAACTTGGCGACCGCGAGTTTGTGGCACCAATAAACGACACAGACGGCAACAATGCAAATCACGGATTGGTTTTCGACAAGGCCTTCGAAATCGTGAATCATGGTGAATCGTCGCTAAGTCTTGAAACCAAGATTTTTGATGCACGAGCGTATCCCTTTGAGATTTTGCTTAAGATAACCTATGCGCTCGAAAACTCTGGGCTAAAGATCTCGATGCACGCAACCAATCAGGCATCGATTGCGGTTCCTTTTGCGTTTGGCTTACACCCATATTTCGTGGCAGAAGAAGATTCAGAAATTGAACTAAATGCTCAAACCTGGATTCAAAAAGACGCACGCAAACTGCCAACCATCTCTTTGCCAATTGATGCTTCTTCAGTAGCTCGTCGTGGTCGAAACAAAATTGACGAACTTAACATAGACGATTGCTTCACCGATCTTGTTGCCAACGAGCAGGGTCTTTATGTGACAAGAGTTACACGCCCTTCAAGTGGCTCTCTTGTCGAAATCGAGCAGAGTAGCGTTTTGTCATTTGTGATGCTCTACAGATTTCAAGAAGTTGACAAGAAGAGAAGAATGCTGCTCGCGATTGAGCCGCAAACCAGCAAGGCGAATTTTCTGCGAGATCTTGCGGGGCAAACCTTGCTGATGCCTGATCAAGCACTCGAAGCTGTCTGTCAAATCAAACTAAGGAAAAACTAATGAGCAAAGAATTGTCTTGGAAGCCGCTAGGAAACTATTCGAAAGAGGCTCGCGTAAGCATCGCGGTGGCCGCAATCGCGGTGATTTTCGCAGCCGAGACATTTTTGAATCCCGCCGGAAACTACGAGCCGTTCATGTCGGTTTTGGCTTTTGCCGCAGCCGCCGTGGCTGGCTACAGGGCCTATAGAACCAAGGCCTACCTGGGATTCCTGGCGATTCCGCTCTCGCTCGTATGGCTCAACCCGTTGCTTGGCGGAGACTGGTTCGACTCGATTTCACAGGTGCACTTTCTAGCGCACGCAGCCTTTGCCATGCTGTTTTCTGTTTATGCCTACACCTTCATGCGCATGGCGGTGAACAAACCGAATGGCTAACGACAACTGGGTTGGCTTTGCCAAGTCGCCAAAGCCAGACCCGAACCTAGAGCGATTGCGTGTCGAAGAGAGTTTCGAGTTTTCGCTTGCCGCCGAGCAGGTGTTTCAAATCGTCACCAGTGCCGCCGGTCTGAGCTCTTGGTTGCAGAAAACCGAAAAGTCAGAGGTGCGCACCTCTGGAAAGATTAGGTTTCTTGAAGTTGACGAAGAGTTTGAACGAGCCGTTTTTTCTCTCGTCGATATCGGTCGCCGAGTTGTGATCAACAGCGAAGTCTTTGGCGAGGTCGAACTAGTTTTCGAGAAGAAGCGCAGTCGCTTATCTGCGGCATTTACCAAAATGGTTTTGGCCGCCGAAAGGCAAGACTTTGAACAACGGTTTCTCAAGTGCATAAGTGATTTGAAGACACAGGTTGGTTCGAAATCGTGAACGCCAAAAAGCCAAACATCTACGACGTCGCGGCTCTTGCAGACGTCTCGCACCAAACTGTCTCGAGAGTTTTAAACAACCAGCCAAACATTAGACCGGCAACTCGAGCGCGCGTTGAAGCAGCCATGGTCTCTCTCGGCTATCAACCGAATCCGGCAGCGCGCTCTCTAGTGACCGCCAAGAGCAACATGATTGGACTTCTTGTAGCAGACACGGTGCTCTATGGGCCGGCGGGAATGCTCAACGCAATGGAGCGTCAGGCTCGCAAAGCTGGTTACTTCGCAATCACGGTTGCGATCAGAAGTGATTCACCAGAGTCTTGGGCAGAGGGAATTCAACACCTTTCGAAAATGCACATTGAGGGACTGGCCACGATTGCCCTGAGCTCCGATGTGCTTCAGATGGCCTCGAGCTTGCTTCCTAATGTCACTCTGATTGCAATTGATGCAGACGACAATGCAACTGACTTTCAAACGGTAGGCATAGACAACTTCGACGGCGGTTACATCGCTACCAAGCACCTCATCGAATTGGGGCACAAGCGCATTTTGCACATCACCGGGCCGATCACTTCGTCTGAGGCAAACAGCCGCATTCGAGGTTACGAAAGGGCGATGGCCGAAGCCAAGCTTCAGCCGTCTATAGTTCAAGGCGATTGGAGTTCGGATACCGGCTACAGGCTGGGGGTTGAACTAGATCTCGACCATGACGCCCCGACGGCGATTTTCACGGCAAATGACCACTTAGCGCTAGGTCTGCTCAAAGCGCTCGCCGGTCGGGGAGTGTCGGTGCCTGAAGATCTGAGCCTGGTGGGTTTCGATGACCTGCCAGAGTCACCATATTTCAACCCGCCGCTAACCACCGTTCGACAAGACTTCGCACAACTTGGTGAGCTCGCGATGCAGATGCTGCTAAACGACCTGGCCGGCAACAAACGCAAGAAGGCAGCAACTATCAAGCCGCAGCTCGTGGTTCGCGAGTCTGCAACACGAATTTCGAACAACAGAAAGTCGGGCAACAAGTGAGCGCAAAATACACAATCGGCGTAGATTACGGAACCCTATCGGGGCGAGCCGTAGTGGTGCGCGTTTCAGACGGAAAAGAGATGGCAAGCGCCGTCTTCGATTATCCGAATGCGGTGATGGATGAAAAACTAAACGCGACCGGAAGAACGCTTGCACCAGATTGGGCTCTTCAAGACGCAAACGACTACGTCGAGGTCTTGAAGCACGCGGTTCCTGAAGCCGTAAGGTTGGCGGCAATCGACCCAAATGATGTGGTCGGCATTGCAACCGACTTCACCGCCTGCACAATTTTGCCAGTTCTCGAAGACTCGACTCCACTTTCAAACCTCGATGAGTTCAAAGATCGACCGCACGCATACGTGAAGCTCTGGAAGCATCACGCGGCTCAGCCTCACGCAGATCGCATCAACCAACTTGGTCGCGATAGAAACGAATCGTGGATGCCGAGATACGGCGGTCAGATTTCTTCTGAGTGGGAGTTGGCAAAAGGCCTGCAACTCTTCGAAGAAGATCAAGAGATTTACGACCGCATGTATAAGTTCGTCGAAGCCGCCGACTGGATCATCTGGCAGCTCTGCGGCAAGTATGTTCGCAACGCCTGCACGGCCGGTTATAAGGGCAATCTGCAAGACGGTGAGTATCCGTCGAAGGAATTCTTTGCAGCGCTAAACCCCGGCTTTGCAAACTTTGCGGTGGAAAAGCTAGATCACGAAATTGGTCAACTGGGTGCCGAGGCCGGAAAACTCACCGCCGAGGCAGCTGCCTGGACCGGGCTTCGTGAGGGAATCACGGTTGCCGTAGGCAACGTCGATGCCCACGTAACCGCACCGGCGGCGCAGGCAACCCAGCCAGGCCAGATGGTGGCAATCATGGGAACCTCAACCTGTCACGTGATGAACGGCGACAAACTCGTTGACGTGCCAGGAATGTGTGGGGTTGTCGACGGCGGAAGTGTCAGCGGGCTATACGGCTATGAGGCC
>JACCDJ010714211.1_pt1 | contig 11890 bp, 11 predicted proteins | sample 7444481 | NCBI WGS metagenome assembly JACCDJ01 (sample SAMN15323435, study PRJNA562643) | freshwater metagenome | isolation source: river surface water | place: USA:Blue River Watershed | collected 2017-08-15 | reverse complement strand
TTTTTTAAATAGATAATATGCGTGCTATACGTAATTCATCACGGTTCGGCATGTTTCGACGCGTAATGGATTCCTCTAAAGACGTATAGGACTCGTTATCATTGACGATCCCTACCATCACATCTTTTCTTCCTTGTAATATTCCTTCAACCGCTGCAACTCCCATTCTACTGGCAATCACACGATCATAACAACTGGGTGCTCCTCCTCTTTGCAAATGTCCCAAAACTGAAACGCGGGTATCATATTCTGCGTATTTTTCAGTTACTTTCTTAGCAATTTCATACGCACCACCGCTCTTACTTCCTTCAGCTACAATTACTATTGAGCTAGACTTGCCGCTTTCTTCACTTGCCTTTAGCGTGTCCACCAATTCATCGACACTCATTTCATCTTCTGGTAAAACAATGGCAATTGCTCCGGCAGCGATTCCTGCTTTTAATGCGATGAAGCCGGAATTACGTCCCATCACCTCGACAAAAAACAATCTGTTGTGTGATGTTGCGGTATCTCTGATTCTATCCACAGCGTCGACAACTGTGTTTGTTGCAGTATCAAAACCAATGCAGTGATCAGAACCATACAAATCATTGTCAATCGAACCCGGAATACCCATGACCGGAATTCCATGCTCTTGATACAACAAATGCGCACCTGTAAATGTACCGTTTCCACCAATCGCAATCAACGCATCAACGCCGTGTTTTTTTATTTGAACCGCAGCCTGCGCTCTACCTTCGGCTTCATAAAATTCTTTGCAACGAGAACTTTTCAAAATGGTACCCCCTCTGCCTAATATTCTTGCTACAGAACGCTCATTTAATCGCTTAAAATCTCCATTCATCAAACCAGTATACCCTTGAAAAATTCCTTCAACCTCAATGTTATGAAAAACACATGCACGAACAACCGCACGTATAGCAGCATTCATTCCCGGTGCATCACCTCCGCTGGTGAGGACACCAATTCTCTTTATACCAGATGTATTCATGTTGTAAATATAAGAATATCCGAACTAAGTGTATATTCTACACTAACTATTTATTAACATCGCTTAATTTCGCCAAAATTTGATTGCGATCATGGATATTTCAGTGGACTGTGTAGTATTTGGTTTTGATGAAGATGAACTCAAGGTATTGCTCATTGAGCAGAAGCAACCGGAAGGTAAATCTGTTATCAAACCCCAGAAAGCTGTTCCAGGTGATTTGGTGAGAGATGACGAAGGATTAGACTCCGCAGCTGAACGTATATTAAACGAACTAACTAGTCTTGAAGGAATTTATTTGAAGCAGTTCCATGCCTTTGGTGACCCAAACCGCGTAACAGGATTAAAGGATCGTGATTGGTTAAGGAGTTTTAGAACACACCCGGAAAGAAGAGTAATCACCATTGGATATTATTCATTGGTTAAAATGGATGATTTTAATCCGCAGGCGGCTTCATTTGCCAAAAAAGCGCAATGGGTTGACGTCTATAAAATTCCAAATTTGGCTTTTGATCACAACGAAATTGTCGGTGAAGCATTAAAAGTACTCAGACATGAACTCATGGCTGATCATATCGGATTTGAGTTGCTTCCAGAGAAGTTTACTTTGTCTCAACTTCAAAAACTCTACGAAATTATTTTGGACAAAAAATTGGACAAGAGAAATTTCCGAAAGAACATTTTGCGCACAGATACTGTCACTCCGCTTGAAGAAAAACAAAGTGGTGTGTTACACAAGCCTGCTCAATTGTTCTCCGTTAAACGCCCTAGAAAAAAAGATTGATGTAAATCACAATCAATCACATCAATCAACACTAACATTGCAATATGTATTATTCTTCCTATTTACAATTAGACAAAGTGCTCAACGCACAGGAACTTGAAAGCGACAAAGTGGGCAAACATGCACACGATGAGATGCTATTTATTGTGATTCATCAGGCATATGAACTGTGGTTCAAGCAAATTTTGTTCGAAGTACGTTCTATACATTCCATTTTTTCTTCTCCCAACATAAACGACAATGCGCCAGATATCGCAACATCTGTTCGACGAATGAATCGAGTGGTCGAAATTTTACGTGTGTTGGTGCACCAAGTAGATATTTTAGAGACAATGACTCCTCAAGATTTTTTGGAGTTTCGTGATCTTCTTCGTCCCGCTTCTGGATTTCAAAGCATCCAGTTCAAAGAATTAGAAGGCATATTGGGGTTAAAAATGGAAAACCGCCATGGTCAATCTTATTACACTAGTCAGCTGAATCAAAAAGATTTGCAGCACATCCAGAATTTGTCAAACCATACTTCCCTGCTTTCATTGATTGACGCATGGTTGTCACGTATGCCTTTTTTTGAAGGTGTTGAAATGGGTAGCGAAGGTGATTTTTGGAAAACCTACCGTTCCATTTATGCCAGTACTTTGCGAGAAGAGGAAAAAGGCAACATGGAGTGGTTTGACCAAATGTTTTTCCAAGAAATGGAAGGGCAAAGTTTATCACTAAAAGCCCGAAGAGCTGCCATGCTCATCACATTATACCGAGATGTTCCCATGTTCCAGAATCCATACCGCATCATCAATCATCTACTCGATATAGATGAATTACTGGCCACATGGAGATGGAGGCACATGAATATGGTTCACAGAATGATTGGCATGCGAAGTGGTACCGGTGGAAGCACTGGAAAGGGATATTTGAGAGAGGCGGCTTTGAAGCATTATATATTTAATGGTTTTGCTGAATTAACTAGTTTTATGGTGCATCGTTCTTTGTTACCAGAACTTCCATCATCGCTCAATCAAACTTTAGGTTTCAAAGGATAAATGATTCGGTCAATCGATCCCTATCGCCAGACTATCGTTGCCAAATATGACAATGATAGTTCTGATGATATTGCTCAAAAAATAAAACGGTCGGAAAAAACGCAACTCAAATGGAGTCGCTGGACTGTTGAAGAACGAGTCCATGGTTTGCATCAATTGATGACTATTGTTCAAACCAATAAATTGAATTGGGCTGAAATGATGGCTCGTGAAATGGGCAAGCCCATTGCTCAGGGCATCGCTGAGGTTGACAAGTGTATCTCACTTTGTTTGCATTATGCAGAAAAAGCCAATCAATATTTGGCTCCAGAGCAAATTTGGACTCAGCAAGAAAAAGTAACCATTCTTAGAAGGCCATTTGGAATTTGGTTGGGTATCATGCCTTGGAATTTTCCCATGTGGCAAGTTTTCCGTTTTGCCATTCCAGCAATATTGGCGGGAAATACAGTTCTCTTAAAACATAGTCAACACGTTACGGGCTGTGCATTGTTGATTGAACAAGCCATCCAAAGTGCTTGGATGAATGAAGGGCTATTTCAAGTATTAAAAATTGCGTCACATCAAGTGGACGAAGTACTCTCGCATCCTGCTGTTGCGGGTGTGTCATTAACAGGCTCTGAATCTGCGGGAAGAAGTGTTGCGGCCTTGGCTGGACGAAATATCAAAATTTCAGTTTTGGAATTGGGAGGCTCCAACGCCATGATCATCGACGAGCATGCCGATTTGATGAAGTCTATCGATGGTATTCTACAAGGACGTTTTAACAACAGTGGCCAAAGTTGCATCGCTGCAAAAAGGATTTTGGTACATGAATCGCGTTGGCATGAAGTGCAAATCACACTGGTCGAACGATTGAAGCAATTAAAGATGGGCGACCCCCTGGAAACCGATACTTTCATCGGCCCTTTGGTGAATGTAGATGCCGCTGAACTTTTGGAAAGACAATACAAACAAGGCATTGCGCAAGGCGCCGAAGTCATCGTTCCAATGGTGCGCTCTCAAGCGCTTTGCAGTCCTGCGGTTGTGGCCGTTCATCAACCGAACAATATTCTTTGGCAAGAAGAAACTTTTGGCCCATTAGCTGTTTTGATGCCTTGGTCAGATCAAAAAACATGTTTGTCTCTAAGACAACATGATCATTATGCCTTGGGTACTTGCATTTACACTGATCATCCTGATCAATGGATGAAGAAGGCTCACTTGATTCATGAGCCTTCTATTGTTTTCAATAACATCGTCAAAAGTACTCCTCACCTACCCTTTGGCGGTTTGAAGAAGTCAGGCATGGGAACAGAACTCGGCGCTGCCGGAATTCAAGGGTTCACTTTTCCGCAGGTAATCCAATATTGATTACAGTTTTTGTAAATCAAAAAGTGTAAACATCATCACACAAACCATGAGCATGAGCGCATGTTGCCAAATGACATTCAACTTGTTTTCATTGTTTCTCCATTGATGTACAAAATTTAATGGCATGTAGATGAGCGCAAATCCTGCAATCGATAAGATCATAATCCAAGCTGCATCTGGCCATTGACTCACTCTTGCCATTACACCGTAACCAAATCGCGCAATAAAAAATGTGGATAAAAATAGGAGCAGCCATTCCATCTTTTTTTTGTCGGTTTTGAAAATTGCAAAGGCAAGCAATGGCCCTCCAAACAATCCCAAGATTAATACTCCTGACCAAAGACAGAATGCTGCCCCTGGAGCATGCAATATTTTCAATAACGTTCCGATGAGTAAAAAAACTGCGCTAGACGCCCCTACTACTTTTAATGATCGAGTGACCAATTTGATTTTCTGATTTTCCATTTGTTCTTTGATTATTTGATTGATATTATTCCATTCTTCGTGAATGAATAAATGTTTTACTTTTTGATATTCTTCTTCGATGCCGGCTTGCGTATTCTTCTCTTCAATGACGCTACAGATGTGATCCAACAAACTTTCTTTCCATTCAGGATTGTCAATTCCCTCATGTTCCAATTGCTGTTCTAGCCATCCGATTTCTTCGTCGGTCCAATTACGCATGCACTTTATTTTTTTCCCACTCCAAAATAATTTTGAGTGTCTCAATAAAGGCTTCTAATTCCTTAACCCGAGCTTTGGTCTCTGTTTTACCTTGAGGCGTGAGCGAATAGTACTTTCGTACGCGCTTGCCTATCATTTCCTTCTCGGTTTTTAACTCTCCAGCTAACTCGAGTGCATGAAGCAATGGATATAGAGCTCCCTCTGTTATTTGAATCGTATCCCCTGAAATCTCTTTTACCCGTTGCACGAGTTCGTAACCATACATCCGCCCCCCTTCTTTGAGGACTTTCATGACGATGGTTTTTAATGTTCCTTTTAATAATTCACTTGAATGCATAAGACAAATATACATAAGATTCTTATGTAACAAAATTTATTTTTAAAAATTGTGTCTTGCGTCACATAAATTATGAAAAATCAAAATAATCTTTGTCCAATGAAAACTGTATACACTCTCCTTTCAGCCATTCTTTTGTTGATGGCTTGTCAAAACTCAAACAGTCAATCGTCCAACGGTTCTTCACCCAAGCAAGTAGAAGCCGTTCCATTTAAAGAGTTGATTGCGGCCAAGAAAGATGCGCAATTGATAGACGTGAGGACACCTGGAGAATTTCAATCGGGATACATTGCCGGAGCTTTGAATCTAGATTTCAACGGTGCCGATTACAATCGCCAAGTTGCTTCTTTGGACAAAACCAAACCGGTTTTGGTTTATTGTTTATCAGGTGGACGAAGTGCAAGTGCGGCTCGCGGATTAAGACAAAATGGTTTTGAAGAAGTTATTGAACTAGAGGGAGGAATTATGTCATGGAATCGAGTTGGATTACCTTTGGAAGGCGCCCAATCACAAGGAGATGGTCTGAGTGATGCTGAATTTACAAAGATGATTACCGCAAGTGAAGTTGTTTTGGTGGACTTCAATGCGCCATGGTGTGCTCCTTGCAAAAAGATGAAGCCCGTACTCTCTGAAATCGAAAAGGAAAAGCCAGAAATAAAAATTCATGCATTAAATGTTGACCAAAACAAAATTTTAGCTCAATCACAGAAAATTGAAGTATTACCTACATTAATTGTTTTCAAGGGGGGCAAAGAAGTTTGGAGACATGAGGGCGTCATTTCCAAGGATGAATTATTGAAGACTTTGCAACCATAAATCTATATCGCACCAAGTAGCTTTCATGATTACATTTGCCACATGGCATTAATAGAAGAATTTGACAAGACCGGTAACTGGTTATTTAAAGGAAGATCCTATTTTCCTTTGGCATTATACGCAATGGCAGCAATTGTCATTGGCATGGGATGGGACGAGCATCTGTCTGTTTTTGATGAGACAACCGCATGGATCTGCATCGCTATTTCACTACTTGGATTGTTTATCAGAGCCATTGCCATCGGATATGTGCCAAGAGGGACTTCAGGAAGAAATACCAAGGAAGGTCAAGTTGCGGAAGTGTTAAACTCTACGGGGATATACAGTACGGTTCGTCACCCGCTGTATCTCGGTAATTTTTTCATGTGGTTTGGAATCATTATTTATGTCGGCAATTGGTGGTTTACTTTGGTTTGCTGCTTGATGTACTGGATATATTATGAGCGCATCATGTTTGCTGAAGAATTTTTCTTGAGAGGAAAATTTGGTCAAGTCTACTTGGATTGGGCAGCCAAAACACCCGCATTCATTCCTGCGATGTCCAAATGGAAATCACCCACTTGGGAATTCTCATTGAAAAATGTTTTGAAAAGAGAATACAATGGATTCTTTGCCATTTTTTTATCAATGGCTTTGTTAGATATTTTCAAAAATTACATGCATTACGGCTTTACAGATTGGCAACATATCATGACACCATTTTGGACCAAAGCCGTTTTGGTTTCATTCGTCATTTTCTTGACGCTTAGATCCATGAAAAAATACACCCGTATTCTTCATGTAGAAGGACGATAATTTACACCTTGTTTAATTGATGCTATTCTAGTTTCGCTTCGAAATTAAAATTATGCTAGCCACTACTTCAAAAGATCAATTGGTAAATCACCCAATTTACCAGCGAATGTCCTCCTTGCAGGACATTCATATTTTCATGGAATCCCATGTATTTGCGGTTTGGGATTTTATGTCTTTGCTTAAATCTCTTCAAAGAGAATTAACAGGAATGTCTCATCCCTGGAAACCCGTTGGCTCCCCCACTACGCGTTTTTTTATCAATGAAATTGTACTAGGAGAAGAAAGTGATGTCGATCCAAAAGGCGGCTATATCAGTCACTTTGAATTGTATTTGCGCGCCATGGAAGAATGTGGCGCAAATACCCAAGTCATCCGACTTTTTATACAATGTATTGAGCAAGGTTTATCAGTTCCTGAAGCTTTAAATCAAAGCAATGCGCCAAAAGAAGCTCAGCAATTTGTATTGGCGACTATGCAGCAAATTGAAACCAAATCCATACATGAGCGAGCTGCATTGTTCACTTATGGTCGGGAGGATTTGATACCGGGTATGTTTATTTCAATGGTGGAGAAGCTTCAAAATTCTGGAGCAAACTTGGAAACTTTTATTTATTACCTCAAAAGACATATTGAACTTGATGGTGACCATCATGGTCAACTTTCTGAGCTAATGACCACAGAGTTGGTTCAAGATGACCCTATAAAAAAGCAGCAAGTCGAAGAAATTATTGAATGGGGATACCAACAACGATTAAATTTATGGTCAGGTATCCTGTCTCGAGTCAACCAAATCCAACAGAATTGATTTACTTTTGTCCCTTAACTTTTTAAAATACACTCATTGGAAAATTTAGCTTACACCGCTCTAGCCATTTACGGCGTTTGTTTGGTTTTTATATTCTTGTACAGCTTGGTTCAACTTAACCTTGCCGTTCAATTTACAAGGAGCTATCGCCGAAAATTGCAAAAGCCTGTTATTGCGGACAATGAGTGGCCGCATGTAACCATACAATTACCCGTATACAACGAGTTGTATGTGATAGAACGCTTGATAGATGCTGTTTGTGCTTTTGATTATCCCAAAGACAAATTGGAGATTCAATTGCTCGATGACAGTACCGATGAATCTTTGGAGGTGGGTCGCAAGAAAGTTGAGGAGTGGCAAGCTAAAGGAATTGATATTGTTCAGATCAAACGAGAAAAGAATACTGGTTTTAAAGCAGGTGCTTTGGCATATGGACTCGAGTTTTGCAAAGGTGAGTTTGTAGCTATTTTCGATGCGGACTTTATTCCACGTGTCGATTTCTTGAGACAAACCATCCCGTTTTTCTATTTGCATGATAAAGTAGGTGTTGTTCAAACCCGTTGGGAGCATTTGAATGAGGATTACTCATTGTTGACTCGCTTACAAGCTTTCGGTTTAGATGCTCACTTTACGGTAGAGCAAATGGGTCGCAATATGGATCATCACTTCATCAACTTTAACGGAACTGCGGGTGTATGGCGCAAGTCAACCATCGCAGATGCCGGTGGATGGGAAAGTGATACGATTACCGAGGATTTAGATTTGAGCTACCGTGCTCAATTGAAAGGTTGGGAATTCGTTTATTTGCCTGAAATTGGATCTCCAGCAGAGCTCCCAGCTGAAATGAATGCGTTGAAAGCGCAACAATTCAGATGGACCAAAGGTGCTGCTGAATGCACCATGAAAAATATGGGTAAAGTCGTTAAAGCTAAAAATCTGTCTTTAGGTACGAAAGTTCACGGTGCATTCCACTTATTAAATTCTGTCGTTTTCCTTTCAATTTTAGGATGTTCATTGTTAAGCTTACCGATGCTCATCATTAAAAATGAATTTGAAGAAAATGAATTAATCCAAAATCTTTTCTTGGCGGCAACAGCCTTTTTAGCTAGCTTCTTTATTTTGGCCTACTTCTATTGGGTTAGTCGTCCACCTGCTCCATTCTTCCAAAAATTCGGTCGATTTGTGATTGACTTCCCCGCTTTCCTTTCTGTATCCATGGGATTGAGCTTGCACAACGCTGTAGCGGTAATGGAAGGATTAACGGGAAAGAAATCTGCTTTTGTTCGCACACCTAAATTTGCTATATCAACAGGTAAAAAAGGGACTTGGACAGATAAGAAATATCGCGCAGTGAAGATTGCTCCATTGACTTTCGTCGAGGCATTTATGGTATTGTACTTTATGACAGGTTTGGTTCTAGCTTTCTATTATGTAGATTTTGGATTGTTCCCATTCCACTTGATGTTGACTATTGGCTACTTCTTTGTAACCTACTACAGCTTCAAACACGCTAAGCGCGGATAAAATTCAGGCTGTGCAACAGTCTTTGTTTCGTTTTAAGAGATTTATCCCCTGGTGGTTATCAGGGGTTTCTCTTTTTATAATAGCCCAATCATTTTCACAAGGTCAACTTTATTTTGAAGTACTGCAGACATCCGGTTGGTCTGGCATGTGGATCTTTTGGTCAAGCCTCCTTGGAAGTTTTATCATTCCGATCTTGTTTGCCCCACTTTGGCAAAAAATGCAACTGGCTCATGACAATTTATTCTACCTCGAAAGATTTCCAACTTGGGGCGGAAAGGTTCTATTTCAATTTAGAAGATTCTATGTAGGTATTTTGGTTACTGGTTTCTTAATGGCCTTTGGTCTTATCACCTGCGCCAAACTTCTGTCAGATTTGTTTCATTTAGATTATACATCTGCTCTGTACGTTATCTCCACTTTTCTTGTTCTAATCATCTTACTAAATAGCTTAGATTTTCAAGTCAAATGGGACCTGGCGGTATTTATCATTTATATCTTATTTGTGATATTCATATCCATTTTTATTTGGATTCCATTACTTCCTAAACATCCCGAAACATCTTTCACAGACTTATTTCCGAATCAACCAGCAGGATGGCAACATTGGCTATTTTACATTGGATTTCAATGGTGGTCTACCAATCAGTTTGATGGTGGCAGTGTTGAAACCTCACGCTTTACTGGACTAGATAAAGAAAATGCAGCAAGAAAAAGTGCGATAGTCGCTGCATGCGCCAATGCCATGGCAACTGTCTTAGTTGCAATCACAGCTAGCCTTTTGGTGCATCAAAAAGCTAATTCCTACTGGATAGGAATTTTTAATTTGGTACCCCGAGAAATACATGCATTGCTGATATTTGTGGTAGTTGGGCTAATGACCGTTCAAGTTTTGGCATACTCCAATTGGGGAGCCTCAATGGTTATTAATAATGCCAATGCATCAAGAAGGAAATCACAAGCAACTCTTCTTGGTTTACTGATCATTGCAATCATTATTGCCTTTCAAAGTCAAAAACTATTGCCACTAAATCATTTTGTTTTTGCCATATCAGCTGGGGTTGCTCCATTCTATATTCTTCGTTGGATCTATCCTTCTCTTGGCCCTTGGACCCAGATTATTGTTATGATAACATCTCTTTTCGGAACATTACTTTACGCGCATATTTTCCCTTTCAACTTTCAGGTTTTTCAGCTGAATTTCGAGGAATCAAGAACTTTGATTGTTGGTGCAATGACCATTTCAATGGGATTAATAAGTTGGATTATTCTTCCATCATCAACCCCTTCCCAATTCTGGCTTTCCGTTCAACCCACAAAAAAAGAGTGGAGAAACAAATTGATTCAATCGCTTCTACTAGGTATTGTTCTAATATTTGCCATACTTGGAACATTGTCTTTGCTGTAAAAAAAATCCCGGGACAAATCCCAGGATTTTAAAGTTAAAACCGATCTACCGATTCAGTGATTGACTGTTACGGCATAAAAGGGAAATTCTTTCCCGGATAGTAGGCCATTTTACCCAATTGCTCTTCAATACGCAACAACTGATTGTATTTTGCAATCCTGTCACTTCTCGAAGCAGAGCCTGTTTTAATTTGACCTGTATTCAAAGCAACAGCCAAATCCGCAATCGTTGTATCCTCTGTCTCTCCTGAACGATGGCTCATGATACTGGTGTAACCCGCTCTATGCGCCATATTCACAGCATCAATGGTTTCTGTCAATGTTCCAATTTGATTTACTTTAACCAAAATGGAATTGGCAATACTTTCGTTGATTCCTTTGGCCAAACGATTGACATTGGTTACAAACAAATCATCTCCGACCAATTGAACTTTATCTCCTAAAGTTTCAGTCATCAATTTCCATCCATCCCAATCATCTTCAGCGCAACCATCCTCGATACTCACAATGGGGTAACGCTTGCACCAATCGGCCCAAACACCAACCATATCAGCACTGGTCAACGATTCTCCAGTACTTTCAAGTTGATACATTTTTTTCTCAGCATTGTAAAACTCAGTCGATGCGCAATCCAAAGCGATACAAATGTCTTCACCTGGTTTGTATCCCGCGGATTCAATGGCTTGCATGACAACTTTCAAAGCATCTTCATTGCTTGCCAAGTTGGGCGCAAATCCACCTTCATCACCTACATTGGTCATGTGGCCTTGCTTTTTCAACACCGCCTTTAAGTGATGAAACACTTCAGCACCCATGCGCAGCGCTTCAGAGAAACGCTCTGCTCCAACTGGAACAATCATAAACTCCTGTACGTCTACTTTGTTGTCGGCATGCGCTCCTCCATTGATGATATTCATCAATGGAATGGGAAGTGTATTGGCATTAACACCTCCAACATAACGATACAAAGGCAAACCTACAGTGTTTGCTGCTGCATGTGATACAGCCAAAGAAACACCCAAAATTGCGTTGGCACCTAAATTGGCTTTGTTGTCTGAACCGTCAATGCTACACATTGCTCGGTCAATTAAATTCTGTTCAAAAATTGAAGCGCCTTGCAAAGCTTCGTTCAACGACGATACAACATTTTGTACCGCGCGCTCAACTCCTTTTCCAAGGTACCGCGACTTGTCGCCATCACGTAACTCAACGGCCTCGTGCATTCCTGTTGATGCACCTGAGGGTACCGCAGCCCTTCCCATCACGCCTTCTGCTGTGATCACTTCTACTTCTACTGTTGGATTGCCCCTGGAATCCAAAATTTGTCGGGCATGTACATTCGCTATTGTACTCATGATTAAAAAAT
>JACCDJ010816140.1_pt1 | contig 11891 bp, 1 predicted proteins | sample 7444481 | NCBI WGS metagenome assembly JACCDJ01 (sample SAMN15323435, study PRJNA562643) | freshwater metagenome | isolation source: river surface water | place: USA:Blue River Watershed | collected 2017-08-15 | reverse complement strand
TCAACTATTACAACGACCAAGACGGCGATGGCTACGGAGCAGGCACAGCCATCAACGCTTGTACTCAACCGGCTAATACGGTAACCAACAACACGGACTGCAACAACAACAACGCTTCCATCAAGCCCGGAGCCACCGAGATTTGTGGCAATGGTATCGATGAGGACTGTTCTGGATCAGATTTGCTGTGTCCAAACAGTGGCAACCTCAACGCTACCAACGTGCTTTCTGTTGGCAACTACGGAACCGGTACCCAAACGACATTGAGTGTGAACTTTGGACAGGGTGCAGACAATGTCGAGTCACCAGGCACGGGCATTGATCGTTGGTACCAGTTTACTGCACAAGCCAACGCCATACGTATTGAATTGAGTGGCAACACAACAGTGGGAGATGACAATGACATTGCGTTGTATGATTATACAACAGCAACAGGACAATCACTTATTCCATTGGATATTGAAGATGATGTAACACCATCGAGCCCGGGTATATCGACAGATGGAGGAAATGAGATTTTGTATTATGATCAATTAGAAGTTGGATCAACGTATTGGATCTGTGTAAGGAACTTGAATAGTGTGTATGGTTCTGCATCACTCAAGTTGTCTTACCTCAGGGGCAGTGCCATGGACATTGGACCTTACACGGGTTATACCAATACCTACAGCAATACTTGCCAAAACTTCAAGTGCAAGTACAAACCAGGAGCATCTTACTATACGTTTAACTTGTGGAACGGTAATACAGCGCAAGGCACAGCGAATTGGATTTATTCCACTTCTCCAACAACAACAACAACAGCGACAACGGTATTGCAACTGGGCAAGCTAGTGGGAGCCAACATCAATAACGCACCGGTTCAACACACGGTGAAGGTGGATGCGCATTATGCCCTGAAGGATGCTTATGGGAATACGGAACAAGTGGTGGGTTATGGAACAACACCGGGAGTGTTTACCATGAATACAGAGGCTGACTTGAATCTAAGAACAACCGACCGTTGTCCAGTATACAAGAGTCCAACGACAGGCTCTATGGCCACCAACCGCAGTGTATGCGGAACGAGCAGATATGTATGGCAACTCACGATGAGTGCACCAACATCAGGCTTGCCGCAAACGGTCAATGGTCCAATGGGAGGATCACGGGTACTGGCAATGAATACCATCTCGGGAATCGGCAACAACCAGCAGTACAATGTGAGTATCTCTTCTTTGCATATGGACCAACAGACGCAGAGCAACTACGGCACCTCACAATGCATGCGGACGTATGGCTTTGCCGGCGCACCCATCGTTGATGAGAGTGAAAATGACAATGCAGACCAACAGCGCTCAACCCAAATACAACTTTACCCCAACCCCAACGGTGGAGAGCGTGTTGTTTTAAACATCAACGGGACGGAAGGAGAGACGACGATAACCATCACTGATGCAACGGGACGTACCATCGAGCAACTGACCAAAACCATCGAAGGAGATTACTACCAACAGGAGATCATGTTCCAAGAAACGCTGAGCAGTGGGTTGTATCAAATGACTATCAAGAATGGCGCTCAAGTGGAATCAATCAGGATGATAGTATCGAGATAGATAATAAGTTAGTAAGGTTAAGTAGAAAGAACAAAACCCCTGTCGAGAGATGGTGGTTTTTTATGGGTGAAAATTGGTACTAAAGGAGTATTGTTTGATTCTCTTTTGCAATTTACTTGTACTACATTAAGAACTTAGTTCATTTGTTGTATCTTAAATTGATTTTTAGAATTTATTAGTTTTCAATTGGTAATGTTTTTTAGGATGAAAAGAAAGTAATTCGATACTTCGAAGAAACTTAGTTTTTATATTCAATGATAACATTTAAAGATTCTTAGAATCATTTAATTTGAATTTTAGCTTGGTTTTTTATTTGACAAATAGGGCATTTGTCAAATTTAGAAATAGCAGTAATGTTCTCGATTTGAACGAATAAATACTCCTTTTGGAGTATAGGATTTGTCATAGCGATAGTTTAGTTTTGTTGTATGAGGTATGCCCTAGTATAAATATTTGATTATCTATCTATGCTGAAATTGTCGGTAATCGTTAGTGCTTATATCATATCATTGAATTTGGCCATTTGCAAAGCTCAACAACCTGTCTTTTTTAGCAATGCGAATGCGGAATTGAATTTCCAATGGAATACCGGACCGCATTACGCTGGCACAGGTGTCAGTACTTTTGATTATAATGAAGATGGTTGGGATGATTTGACATTATGCATTTCGGGCAGTGCCACATTATTATTCACCAACAATGGTGGTCAGCTCGAGTTAACCAATTCGTTTGCTAATGACTTGGAAACCAAACAATGCCTTTGGTTTGATTTAGAAGAGGATGGTGATAATGATTTATTTATAACAAGAAGAAATGGGCCGCCTCAGCTTTGGCGTCAAAATAGTGCGGGCGATTTCACATTGGTTGCTCTTCCTTTTTCAGCATATTATTATCAGAACATCAATATGTGGGGCGCCACTTTGGGAGATGTAAATCAAGATGGATTTTTGGATATTTTCATTGCTTGTGGCGGAAGTCTTACGGATTCCAAAAATATCTTTTTGTTAAATAATCAGCAAGGAAATTTTTTTGAACCCCAATCGGGAGAGGCTTTCTATGACTTTACGGGTTCTGTGAAATCATCCTTTCAACCTGTATTTGTTGATTTAAACAGAGACAATGAACAAGATTTATTTATTACTAATGATTACTTTCAAGGCAATGAGTTTTTTGAAAAAAATGACTTGGTTGACTTTCAAGATAAATCCATAGAAAGCGGTTTGTTCATTCCAGGTAATTCCATGTCAAATTCTTGGTCGGATTATGATGGTGATGGTGATATGGATTGTTTTATTACCAATGTAGGTGTGAATCATTTGATGGAGAATAGTGGAGAAGGTCAGTTCATTGATGTTTCAGTTCAGAAAGGTGTTGACATGAATTTTTGGAATTGGGCCGCATTATGGATTGATTTCGAAAATGACGGCGACGAGGATTTAATTAGTATGGGTCGTTCACTCGTTGATCCCGCTGTTTATGATTACTTTTTTTTTAAGAACGAAGGTGGTTTGTTTTTTGCACAAAGTATTTTATCCATGGGTTTATATCATCCTTCTTTTGTGGCAAGCAAGTTCGATTTCGATCGAGATGGAAAATCTGACATCATCATAATACCAGATTCCTTTCAACCGATTAAAATTTTCAAGAATTTATATGCAAGCGGAAATTCAGTGAATTTAACTTTTAAAGGTCGGGTGAGCAACCGAAATGCTGTAGGAACGCGTTTTTTAACCTGGGTCAATGGAAATAAGAAGGAGCATTATATTAGCAGTGGTCAGGACTATTTGACTCAATACTCCCAACATATCAATGTCGGTATTGGCTCAGCACAACAGATTGATTCTGTTCAGATTTTCTGGCTGAGTGGTCTTGAAGAGACCTATTATAATATTCAACAAGGCGAAAGAAGAGAATTTATAGAAGGCGCGTCATTTGGCGAGATTTTAACTTCACAACCAGCTATTTGCGCTGAAGGCGATCAATTTACGCTTACTGTATCGGAAAAATGGCCCTACGCGATTTGGCAAAATGGTCAATTGAGTCATACAATCACTGCAGACCATTCAGGTGCTTATGGAGTTACCGTTTTTACGGGAAAGGGGCATCCTTTTACCATGTCAGTCAATATGCCTTTGGCAGAGACTCCACAAGTTGAGTTTGAGGTCTCTCCTATCGTTTGTTCTGGGGATCATAATGGAAGCATAGAGGCCCATGCATATTTTCAGGATACTGTAATTGTTGACCTAATAGACTCCCAGCTAACATCTGGCATTTATCCCGTCTTATTTTTTTATAACCAAGGATATTGCGTTGTCCAGGATACAGTCCAGCTCATAGAACCTGATCCTATGTTCTTTTCAGGACAAGATAGTATCCTTGTCTGTTCGGGAGGCTTGGCTGTTTTAGAGTTGACAGTTTCTGGTGGAGAGGGTCCATACGACTGGACAGGGGATATATTGGGCGACAGTATCCAACCAGGAATTTACCCTATCTCCGTTATAGATAACAGAGGTTGTATTATTCAAGATACGATCGTTATACAAGAGTTTCCAGAAGCTTCAATTTATACTCAATCCAACCACACAACATGTGAAAATTTGAGTGATGGAGAGATAATTCTTTTCCCAGATAGCGTGTTTGAGCCTTCCGTCAGCGAGGTTTACCCTAAAATATTGGATTCTTTGATGGCTGGAGAGTATAGCGGTATTGAGTGGGACAAGCATGGTTGCCCTTACCAATGGTCCGCTTTTATTGATGAAGGAGATTTCTTTTCTGGCCTATTGTCGGTTATAGATTCAATCACGATTTGCGATTCCTCGGAAGTCCTCATGGCTGCTGATTGGATTACTTATTTAGGGGAAAATGGACAAGTTGAATTTCAAACTCAGCAAGGAAATGAACTCCTGCCTGGTGAGCAGATGGTTTTGATTACTCATAGCAATGGCTGCACCATGGATACAAGTATTGCTGTTTTTATTTCAACTATAGATTTATTGGAACTTGAACAACAGAGCTTGAATAATCAAACAGTGTTAATGCTAAATAATATTGTAGGTGTGGAAAATCCTATAATTAGTTGGAGCAATGGGCAAACTTCCCCAAGTTTGAATGTCGATGCTAGCGGCTACTTTGAGGTGATGGTGACAGATGATTTTGGTTGTGTTTGGTCAGACTCTATTTGGATAGAGGTTAATCAGATAGAACAGTTGGCGAATATTCAATATTTTCAGATCATCAATCGTCAATTAACGAATATTTCAAATCATATATTAAGTAACATCAATGTCTATAATTCGCTTGGCCAAAAAGTAGGATATATCCAAGAATTGCGGCCGGGTAGCACTTGGGATACTTCGAGGTTCAACGGTCTCTACATATTAACAATCAATAATCAAATTACAAGTAAAATGATTCTACAATGAAAAAGTTTTTTCTAGGTATTATTTTGTCCATTTGTTTGCAAGTTTGTTTGCAGGCACAGACAGTCGGAGGACTTGACCCGGCTTACGGAACTAGTCAGAATATTGGAGGAGTTATTGTAAATTCTTGGGTTAACCAAATAATCCCTGATGTGGGAGGTGTTCAAACGGACGTTGTGGTTCATTCATGTTTCCAGTCGGATCGGAAAATGTTAGTGCTTTGTAAAACAACGCAAGGAACCACCAATGGTTTTTCAATTTTGCGATATTTAGAAAATGGAGTTTTGGATACTTCTTTTGGAACTGCTGGTAAGTTGTTTTTCAGTTTTGCATCACTTCCCAACTGCGATCCCAATTTTATATTGGTTCACTCGGATGGAAATATTTATGTTTCAGGTCGCAATTGGGATTCAGCTGCTTCAATAGGAACCATTTTTGTTGCAAAACTGAGTAGTGCAGGGGCAATTAATACTGCTTTTGGAACAGCTGGCTTGGCTACTTATTCTTCTGCATCGGGCAATGTTCAACAAACAGGCTTCGCAAAACTCGTTATCCAAACTTCAGGTCGGTTGATAGTTTCCTCAGGATCGGGATTGATCGGATTTCTTCCTAATGGTATGTCCGATATCAGCTTTAGTGCAAATGGTTTTTTTGCATTATCTGCTCAGCCAAATGTAACTTTATCTAAAAATTATTATAGCTATTATTCCGGGGCCACTAATACCAGTTCTAGTTTAAGCCCAGCTCTAAGTTTAATTGATTTTGAAGCGCTTGACAACGGGAATCTAAAAATACTAGTTGAAGCTCAGGCTTATCTAATCGATTATGCCTATACCGGTAGTAACTCCTATGACTGTGGTTATTACTATCAATGCGGAACGTATTGCTGTGGAACCAATTGGTGGGGGAGTTGTGTTTCTTACTGCCCTAATTACTGTTATCAATACCAAACCTGTTATACTACCTATGAGGCCTATTCTTCTGCGAATTTTTACAAGCCTGTGTTGTATACTGCAGGGCCTGATGGAAATTATATCGGTATTCAGACAGATGCCGCTGTTGATTATACGAGTGTTTTTGGGTATTCAAGGAAATTGCAATTAGCAAAACTACAAAATGATTTTGTCGCGGTTTTTGATGATTATCGCAATGAAATAAAAACTTTTGACAGCTCTTCTAATAATTCTGTGAAGACAAATGCGTTCTCAATTAATCCGTCCCTCGAGAGTTCAATGATTGTTCAAAAAGATGATAAAATCGTTATTTCGCAGATATCAGGTAGTTCAAATAAATCCGCAACTCTTTTCCGATTAGAGAAGATGGCAAATCAGCCAACTTCTGGGAATGCATTATTGGATGCCAGCTTTAACAATACTCCTGTTTTGATGCTACCTGCAAACCAAAACATGTATCAAGCACCATTGGCAAAAGATACTTTTGGGAGAATTTATATAACCGGGGCAAAGGGGACTGATGAAATTGTAGCGGGTAGATTTTTTGCTGAAACCAATGTGACCATCAACGAGACATTGACTTCCAATGCAACTTGCCAAACCAATGCCGCTATTACCCTATCTCCAACAAGCGGGGGCACACAACCATATACAGTGGAGTGGTTCCTCAATGGAGCATCCATTTTATACACCACTGGTATAAATACCTCATCGGGCGATGTTGTCAATGGTCCGACCAATTCTTTCTCATCTGGAAATTTAAGCGTTACAGTTACAACGGCATTGGGTCAGGCGTTTACAGAGAATTATTCAATGCCCTTCAATCCCACTCTCGCTTCTGCTGCTGGGACCAATGGGCAAATAGGGTGCATTAATTTCCCCATCACCAATATCGTGTACAATACCTTTGGAGCATCAGGAGGATCGGTTTCAGGACTCCCTGCGGGACTGATAGGAACTTGGTCTTCTAATACCTTTACCATTTCTGGTACCCCCACTCAAAGTGGAGTGTTTAATTATACCGTAACCATAGTAGGAGACTGTCCTGGAGTAAGTAATACAATCTCAGGAAGTTTAACCATCAATAGTATTCCCAATACCATTTCGCTCACATCGGCTGCAGGGACCAATGCTCAGACTTTAAACTTTAACCCCATTACCAATATTACTTATTCCACCACGGGCGCAACGGGTGTAAATTTTTCAGGACTACCTGCTGGATTATCCACGGTGTGGGAAAATAATACAGCTACCATCAGTGGAATTCCTTCAGTCAGTGGAACCTTTAATTACACGGTTGCAATGACAGGAGGCTGCACCAATGGAATCAATAGTGCAGTTGGAGTTATAAATGTGATTGCTCCACCTGTGATTACCTCTTTTTCTCCGGCCTCCGCTCAGCCTGGAGATGCGATAACTATTACTGGTACGGGATTCAATGCCGTTGCGGCCAATAATATTGTGTTTTTTGGAGCTACTCGTGCTGTGGTAACCAATGCCAGTGCTACTAGTGTTACAGCAACGGTTCCTTTGGGAGCCACTTATGCTCCCATTACGCTCTTGAATGTCGGTTCTGTGCTCGCTGGAGCGAGCCAGGGAAAATTTAACCCCATTTATGTCCCTGCAAAAACCAACATTTCAACGAGTGATTTCTTGCCCAAATTAGATTTTACCACTGGTTCAAGCCCTATTTCTGTTGCGATAGGTGATTTGGATGGCGATGGGAAGGCGGATTTGGCTATTGCAAACTATTACTCAAATACCGTCTCGGTGCTCCGCAATACCGCAATTAGTGGAGCCATCACTACGAGCAGCTTTGCGGCTAAGGTAGATTTTACCACCGGTTCAGGCCCTTATTCTGTTGCGATAGGTGATTTGGATGGCGATGGGAAGGCGGATTTGGTTATTGCAAATGCTACCTCAAATACCGTCTCGGTCCTCCGCAATACCGCAATTATCGGAGCCATCACTGCGGGCAGCTTTGCGGCCAAGGTAGATTTTACCACTGGTACACTCCCTTATTCTGTTGCGATAGGTGATTTGGATGGCGATGGGAAGGCGGATTTGGCTATTGCAAATCATAACTCATGGGCCGTCTCAGTCCTCCGCAATACCGCAATTAGCGGAGCCATCACTGCGAGCAGCTTTGCGGCCAAGGTAGATTTTACCACCGAATCATACCCTAGTTCTGTTGTGATAGGTGATTTGGATGGCGATGGGAAGGCGGATTTGGCTATTGCATGTGGTGGCTCAAGTACCGTCTCGGTGCTCCGCAATACCGCAATTAGAGGAGCCATCACTACGGACAGCTTTGCGGCCAAGGTAGATTTTACCACCGGTTCAGGCCCTTATTCTCTTGCGATAGGTGATTTGGATGGCGATGGGAAGGCAGATTTGGCTACTGCAAATGTTAATTCAAATACCGTCTCAGTCCTCCGCAATACTGCTTCTAGCGGAGCCATCACTACGAGCAGCTTTGCGGCCAAGGAAGATTTTACCACTGGAATATACCCTAATTCTGTTGCGATAGGTGATTTGGATGGTAATGGGAAGGCGGATTTGGCTACTGCAAATGTTAATTCAAATACCGTCTCAGTCCTCCGCAATACCGCAATTAGCGGAGCCATCACTACGAGCAGCTTTGCTCCCAAGGTGGATTTTACCACTGGTTCAAACCCGCGTTCTGTTGCGATAGGTGATTTGGATGGAGACCGAAAGTTAGATTTGGCTGTGTCGAATAATAACGCTAATAGTATTTCCATTCTGCGAAATGCCGATAGTCCCCCTGTGATTAATGCTTTTAGTCCAACTTCAGGTTGTAATGGAGTGAGCGTGGGTATCACAATCAATGGAAATTATCTCAATGGAGCCACTGCAGTAACTTTAGGAGGAGTGGCGGTAACTTCATTTGTCGTCAATTCCCCCTCCCAAATTACGGCTACGGTGAATGCACCCATTTCAGGAGTCATTCAAGTAACCACACCCGGTGGGACTGTGTCTAGTGCAGGATCTTTTACAGTCAACCCCAATAATACCATCGCTTTGACCTCAGCAGTGGGAACCAATGCACAGACGCGTTGTATCAATACCGCTATTACCAATATTACGTATGCCACCACCACTGCCACTGGTGCAACGGTTTCGGGATTGCCTGCAGGAGTGACAGGAACTTGGGCAGCGAATGTGTTTACTATTTCAGGCACTCCAACGATTGCTGGAACATTCAATTACACAGTGACCATGACAGGCGGATGTGGTTCCAATACCGCGTCGGGAAGTATTATAGTTACGCCCAGTAATACCATTACTTTGACTTCTGCACTCAACACCAATAATCAAGTAATTGCTGTTAATTATGCGATAACCAATATCACTTATTCAACTTCAGGCGCAACAGGTGCTACTTTTTCAGCATTGCCTGCTGGAGTTACGGGTGCTTGGTCAGCCAATTCAGTAACCATCAGTGGCCCACCATCGGCAATGGGGACCGCTAATTATACAGTATCGATGACAGGGGGTTGTACCACGGGAATAAATACCGCAAGTGGAACCATCAATGTTCTGCCGAATTCAATGATATTATCGACAATGGAGACTCCGAATTGTCAAAACTTTAACTCCTTGGTCAACACCGGTACAGCTTCCACTTTGCCTGCAGGATGGTTTATATCGGAATCAGGAGCGTCAGCAAATACTAACTACACAGCAGGTAATGGGTTATCAACAACCGGCGATACGTATAGCTTAGGAGTCAATGGTGCAGCTGATCGGTCTCTTGGTGGGTTGTTTTCTGGAAGTTTAAATCCAACTATAGGTGCTCGAGTTTATAACAACACAAGCAATACCATCAGTATTCTCACCATTTCATATACCGGTGAAACTTGGAGGGTAGGAAATACGGGCAGAGCGGATCAATTGGATTTTCAATTTAGCTCCAATGCCACATCACTGACAACTGGAACTTGGACGGATGAAAACAACTTGGATTACTCAAATATTAGTCAAACCGTACTTTCGTCAGGTAGTTTAATTCATAGTGCTAATGTATCCTTTACATTAAAGAATCTTTCCATTGCTCCGGGTGCGAGTTTGTGGATTAGGTGGAAAGATTTTGATGCGTCAGGAGCTGATGATGCTATGGGTATTGATGATATTTGTATCACTCCAGTCACTCCTTGTTCCCCATCGGTGGCCATTACTTCCAGCGATGTTGATAACACTTTCTGTTCTGGTGGTTCTGTTACTTTCACTGCAAATTCAACCAATGGCGGCCCAGGCCCCTTGTATCAATGGATGGTAAATGGAGTAAATGTTGGTTCTAATGCCAGCACCAATTCATTAACGACCAGTATCTTGTACAATAATGATGCAGTAGCTGTAGTGTTGACGAGTAATGCTATCTGCGCATGGCCGTTGCAATCGACTTCGAACAGTATTGTCAATACAGTTAATGCGAATGTCAACTATTACAACGACACGGATAGCGACGGTTATGGATCAGGTACTGCTACTAATACTTGCTTTCAACCTGCAGGTTCTGTTACCAACAACACCGACTGCGCCCCCACAGACAACACAAAGTGGCAGACGATTGATCGTTATGTCGATGCTGATGGTGATGGCTTTGGAACTGGAAGTTTGGTGAGTGTTTGTTATGGCACGACTATTCCTTCAGGATATAGCACCAACAACACGGACTGCAACGACAATAACGCTGCACTCAACAGCATCTCACCAGAAACCTGCAACAACTTCGACGACGACTGCGATGGAACAGTGGATAACGGATTAACTTTTGTCAATTATTACAACGATACCGACGGAGACGGATACGGGGCTGGAACAGCCACCAACGCTTGTTCTCAACCAGCGAACACGGTGACCAGTAACACGGACTGCAACGACAACAACCCTGCGCTGAACAGCATCACACCAGAGACCTGCAACAACTTTGATGATGATTGCGATGGTACAGTGGATAACGGATTAAATTTTGTCAATTATTACAACGATACAGACGGAGACGGATACGGATCGGGTACAGCGACCAACGCTTGCCAATCACCAGGAGCCAGCTATGTCACCAACAACTCGGACTGCAACGATAACAACGCATTGCTCAATAGCATTACCGCCGAGACCTGCAACAACTTCGATGACGACTGCGATGGCACAGTGGATAACGGCTTAACCTTTGTCAACTATTACAACGACCAAGACGGTGACGGCTACGGAGCTGGAACAGCGACTAACGCCTGTTCTCAGCCAGCGAACACAGTGACCAATAACACAGATTGCAACGATGGCAACTCGGCACTGAACAGCATCTCACCAGAGACCTGCAACAACTTCGACGATGACTGCGATGGTACAGTGGACAACGGCTTGACGTTTGTCAACTATTACAACGACAATGACGGTGATGGCTACGGAGCAGGAACAGTGACGAGCGCCTGCCAAACACCAGGAGCAAGCTATGTCACCAACAATACCGATTGCAACGACAACAATGCATTGCTCAATAGCATTTCAGCAGAAACCTGCAACAACTTTGATGATGACTGCGATGGAACAGTGGATAACGGATTAAATTTTGTCAATTATTACAACGATACAGACGGAGACGGATACGGATCGGGTACAGCGACCAACGCTTGCCAAACACCAGGAGCAAGCTATGTCACCAACAACACCGACTGCAACGACAACAACCCTGCGCTGAACAGCATCTCACCAGAAACCTGCAACAACTTTGATGATGACTGCGATGGAACAGTGGATAACGGCCTAACCTTTGTCAACTATTACAACGACCAAGACGGCGATGGCTACGGAGCAGGCACAGCCATCAACGCTTGTACTCAACCGGCTAATACGGTAACCAACAACACGGACTGCAACAACAACAACGCTTCCATCAAGCC
>JACCDJ011623215.1_pt1 | contig 11895 bp, 6 predicted proteins | sample 7444481 | NCBI WGS metagenome assembly JACCDJ01 (sample SAMN15323435, study PRJNA562643) | freshwater metagenome | isolation source: river surface water | place: USA:Blue River Watershed | collected 2017-08-15 | reverse complement strand
TATTCCAAATATGTCTTCTTCTACCCTGCCATTAAAAGCAATGATAGCGAGATATTACATTAGGGATAAAAATTATGATAAGGCATTAGCGCTACTAAAAGAAAGCGATAACGTAAATCCTTATTTATATTATAACGACTTTTTAAGAACTGCTATCTACGCAGCTAAAAATGATTTTGACAGTGCACTGTATAGTGGCAAAAGAGCATTTTACAATTGGCCCAATGCTACCAGCTACTATAAAAATTTAATTTTTGCAGCATCCAAAAAGAAAGACAGCACCGAAATTAAAAAAGCATTTAATTTAATTGTAGATCATTTTAATACACCATTTACCTGGAACAACTATTTGCTAGGCATGTATGAAGTAAAAGGAAGCGCAGACGCTAACCTTAATAATATGTTAGACAGCGCCATTAAAATGTTCCCCAACGATCTTGCAACATTTAGTCAAACAAAAGGGCTCTTTAGCAGAACCTTAAAAGACGCCAATAATAAAAATGCAAATGACTACACCACAGAAGGTTTACAAGCGTTTCAAAAAGGACAATATGTAAAAGCAGCAAGTTGCTATGCGAGCGCATTTAAATTAGACCCTACCAATTATACCCACGCAGAAAATGTGGGCATTTGCTATTATACCGCTCAAAAATATTCAGACGCAATAGATTATTTTAAAAAGTCTATAGCAGTAGCTACTTCAACAACCGGCAAGTCGGAATATTATTTAGGTATGAGTTATTTAATGAGCGGTAAAAAAATAGAAGCTTGTAACGCCTTGCAACTTTCAAATGCTAAAAAATATCCAGACGCTGCAGCAGCCATTACAAATAATTGCCAATAAAATAATACACTATGAAAAAGACCCTTTTTATTTACTTAACATTCACCATGCTTTCCATTTTTTCTGTAAAACTGGAAGCCCAAATAATTTATGATTATAAAGTAAAAAATGCATCGAACCAAAAAGAAAGGACAGCCATGCTTGACATATTAAGAGCAAGTATGTATCAATACCAAAAACAGCAATTCATATATGTTGTAGACCATTTTAAATCGAGCGGAAATTACGCCTATTTCACAGGAAAAGCACAACGCAAAGATGGAAAAGAAGTTACATTCCCTGAAGACGAAGCGCACGACTGCTGCTACGTTAGTGCCTTATTTGTAAAAAAAGGCGGAAAGTGGTATATAGAAGATTCATGCATATTTCCAACCGATGCTTGCAGTTATGGAATCAGCTCTAGACATCCTTTGGCACCTGTAGGCATTTTTGATGAAACGGGAAGAAAGAAAATTAGTTATTAACAATATTCAAATAACATCACTTAATGTGAGCCATTAATACTCTTTTATTTTGCTCCAATAAATACGTGGATCCTCCTCACTATTTGCACCACTATACAACACTAACTTGTCCCCTTTTGGAATAAGATAATAATAAGATCCAGCCCCCCCAAAAAAAGCCATACAGGCAGCTATGGCCTCACTAGGTATCTCTCTAATCTTGAAATCAGCTCTTTGGATATTTACAGCATCGCCGTAAATTGTACCAATACTAATATTTCTTCCATTGTATAAAATAAATACTTTCGATGTAGTTTCACCTGTTTGTTCTTCATGGCTGACAATAAAATTAAAACTTACATTTTTTTTATCACCCTGGAGATTATTCTGAACAGCTGAATTTGAACTAACTTTTCGATACGATTTTTTGAAAGCCAAATAGTCATTCTTGTATTTATTGTATGCTGCTTGACTTTTATATTTAATACCCACTATCCAATTACTACCTGTTTTTGAATCAATTGATTCGTGATAAGCCCTTGTATAACTATTGTCCTTGGCTGTAATTGTCCAAAACCTAGCACTAACAGCTTTACCGCTAGTTACTTGTATTGGAGATATTTTCTCATTGATTTTAACATCAATATCGTTGGGCACCCCTTTATTAGTTGGAGAAAAAATATAAAACTCAACTGATCCATCTGGCGAAGTAAAAAACACACTTTCATATCTATTCACTTCAGACGACCTTTTAGAGCCAATTGCCATAAATGAATTTGGATAACTTACCTCAAAACCAGCACCAAGAAATGGCTTAAATTGAGCAGTGGCCTGTATTGAAAACAATAAGGCCACTGCAAATATAAAATTATACTTCATATAGTAATTACGCTAAATCAAAACGATCTAAGTTCATTACTTTGTTCCAAGCGGCAACAAAATCGTGAACAAATTTTTCATTTGCATCATCACAAGCATATACTTCTGCAAGCGCACGTAATTCTGTGTTAGAACCAAATACAAGGTCTACTCTAGTAGCTGTCCATTTAGCAGCACCTGTAGCTCTATCTGTTCCTTCAAAAGAATTTTGTCCTGTTGCTTTCCAAGTAGTGTTGTAATCAATTAAGTTGGTAAAGAAATCGTTGGTTAATACACCTGGTCGATTAGTGAACACACCATGATTTGATTCATCAAAATTGGTTTTTAGTACACGCATACCACCTACAAGCACTGTCATTTCAGGTGCTGTAAGATTTAGTAAATGTGATTTGTCAATTAACATTTCTTCTGCAGAAATAAGTGTTTTAGGCTTGATGTAGTTACGGAAACCATCTGCTGCAGGCTCTAATACGCCAAATGATGCAACATCTGTTTGCTCTTCAGTAGCATCTGTTCTGCCTGGTGTAAATGGAACTGTAACACTGTAACCACCATCTTTAGCAGCTTTTTCAATTGCAGCCGCACCAGCAAGTACAATTACATCTGCAATAGATACTTGTTTACCACCCGTTGCACCCGCATTAAATTCTTGTTGAATTGCAGTTAGTTTATCTAAAACTTTAGATAATTGTGCAGGGTTGTTTACTGCCCAATATTTTTGAGGAGCTAAACGAATTCTTGCACCATTAGCACCACCTCTTTTGTCAGTCCCTCTAAATGTAGATGCAGAAGCCCAAGCGGTAGATACTAATTCAGAAACAGTTAATCCTGAAGATAATATTGTAGCTTTTAACTGTGCAATATCAGCAGCATCAATAAGTGTATGATTTACTGCAGGCACAGGATCTTGCCAAATTAAAACTTCGGCAGGCACTTCTGATCCCACGTATCTAGCACGAGGACCCATATCACGGTGTGTTAATTTAAACCAAGCTCTAGCAAATGCATCCGCAAACTGATCTGGATTTTCATAAAATCTTTTTGAAATTGGTGCATAGGCAGGATCCAATATCAACGCTAAATCAGTAGTTAGCATTGTTGGAGCATGCGACAATGATGGATCATGTGCATCAGGCACAGTTCCAGCACCACCACCATTTTTAGGCTTCCACTGATGTGCGCCAGCAGGGCTCTTTACAAGCTCCCACTCATATTTGAATAAGTTTTCGAAGTAATTATTACTCCATTTAGTAGGCGTAGTAGTCCAAGCGCCTTCTAAACCTGAAGTAATTGTATGAGCACCACTACCCGTTCCAAATGTATTTTTCCAACCTGTGCCTTGCTCTTCAATACTAGCACCTGCAGGTTCTTTACCTACATATTTTCCTGGATCAGCAGCACCATGTGTTTTACCAAATGTGTGACCACCGGCAATAAGGGCAACTGTTTCTTCATCATTCATGGCCATTCGAGCAAATGTTTCTCTGATATCTTTTGCAGAAGCAATAGGATCAGGATTGCCGTTAGGACCTTCTGGATTTACATAAATTAAACCCATTTGTACCGCAGCCAATGGATTTTCTAACTCTCTATCGCCACTGTAACGCTTATCACCTAACCACTCACGCTCTGAACCCCAATACACATCTTCGTGTGGTTCCCAAACATCTTCTCTTCCGCCTGCAAAACCAAAGGTTTTGAAGCCCATAGATTCTAGTGCACAGTTACCTGTCAAGATCATTAAATCACCCCATGATAATTTTTTACCGTACTTCTTTTTAATTGGCCATAAAAGTAAACGCGCCTTATCTAGGTTGGTATTATCAGGCCAGCTATTAAGTGGTGCAAAACGTAACATACCTGATCCACCACCGCCTCTACCATCGGTAGTACGGTATGTACCAGCACTATGCCAAGCCATTCTAATAAAGAATGGACCGTAATGACCATAATCGGCAGGCCACCAATCTTGAGAATTGGTCATTAAATCAATAATGTCTTGCTTAACAGCCTTTAAGTCTAATGTTTTAAATTCAGAAACATAGTTAAAAGTCGAATCCATAGGATTTGACTTTTCAGTGTGCTGGCGCAAAATATTTAATCGTAACTGATTAGGCCACCAATCTGTGTTTCTTGTTCCACTACCTGCACTTCCTAGTTTAGCGGTAGCGCTAGCAACCGTTGCTCCTGTGTAAGGGCATTTTCCTTCTGTGTTTGTATTTTCCATAGTCATCAATTTTATTCGTTGAATTGCAAAACTAAATCATTAAAACACCAAATTTGTCAATTTGTTGTCATGATTATCAGCAAATTATCCATACTATTTGGGTGAATTATTGGATGATAGCCGAAGGCCTTTTTTCGGAACCCGTCTGCTTGGTTAAATCATCGCCTAATGCCTGTCTGTAGCTATCTGCAATGACTGTCAAGGAGGCAACTACTGCAGGATTATGTTTTGCCACATCCAGTGTTTCACCAGGATCTGTAGATAAGTTGTATAGGGCCATGGGCACAGGTACAGAAGCATATTTACCCGGAAAACCATCTTTACCCATATCGGTAGCTTTATAGGTTTGAGACTGATGCGGAAATACCAATTTCCATTTACCTTGTCTAACGGCCTTAAGGCTATTGTTGTCATAATAATAAACAAAATGATCGCGGGGGTTAGCCTCAGGCTCCTGTTTCAGTAGAGACAAAATAGTTACGCCATCAATTTTGTTTTTAGGCAAATTACTTTTTGTGAGTGCCGCAATGGTAGGCAGCACATCCATGGTAGCCGCCAAATTATTACAAACAGTTCCTGGCGCAATGACACCCGGATAGCTCATAATGCAGGGCACTTTAACGCCCCCATCCCATGCAGAGCCCTTACCCTCACGGAGTCCGCCACTGCTGCCTGCATGGTTGCCAAATGTTAACCATGGGCCGTTATCACTGGTAAAAATAATAAGTGTGTTTTTAGTTAATCCATTTTTATCAAGCGCCTTCATTACTTCTCCAATAGACCAATCTATTTCCATCATTAAATCGCCAAATAATCCTGCGCCACTTTTATTTTTAAATTTACTAGACACCGCAATAGGCACGTGTGGCATAGAGTGAGCGAGATATAAAAAGAAGGGCTTGTTTTTATTGTTACCAATAAATTTTACGGCTCGCTCTGTGTAAAGCGTTGTAAGCTTAGCCTGATCTTCTAAATTATTAATAGGCATTACTAGATTAAATCCATCCAATAATTGAAGCGTTGGATATTTAGATTTTTTATCGGCTGTATCGGTAATTGGTTTTCCATCATAACCAACCGGCCACATGTCATTAGAATAAGGAAGTCCTAAATATTCATCAAAGCCATAGGAAGTTGGTAAATAAGGTGCTTTGGCACCCAAATGCCATTTACCAATCATCCCAGTTCTATATCCTTTTTGTTTTAAAATTGTAGCAATGGTTTCCTCCTTTGGATTTAAAGCCACTTTTGACCAGGGCATAAGTGCACCTGAAATGCCAACTCTGTTTGGATAGCATCCAGTTAAAAGAGCCGCTCTAGAAGCGCTACAAACAGCCTGCGCCGCATAAAAATTGGTGAAGCGCATACCGCTAGCCGCTAACTTATTTAAATTGGGCGTATGGTATGGATAACCCCCATAACTTTCAGGATCACCATATCCCATATCGTCCATAAATATTAGTACAACATTGGGGGATGTGGTTTGAGTTAGTTTGGTTTGCCCACTTACAATTAGCATTGTAAAAAGGCAACAAAAAGTTAGAAAATATTTCATATGCTTGATGTTTGCTACTATAATAATAGTCAAAAAAATAGCCCCAACCATAAAAATTGGGGCTATTCGTTTATCAGCGATAAGAATCATTTATTTTTTGACAATTCTTAAGAAAACGACCACTTCATTATGTGTTAAATCAGTGTTTAGTATCACTTCCTGACGTTTGCCAAACTTATCAGTAATAATCATGACTGCCGTGTTTGGAGGGTCAAATCCTAAGTTTTCGGCAACAAATACAAGTTGGTTGTTACTTGGATTGCTACTAACCCTTAATTTGAATTTAATAGGACTTTTAACATTAAGTTCCTGCCTATCTACAACTAACCTGTTATTATAAATGATAGAAACTGAATCCTTATCATGTATACCACTATCATAAATTTCAACATTAACCGAATCTGCTTCGGTATATATTAGAATTGGCTTTTTATTAATACGCTTGGTTAAATAATTAACAATACGCTCTTGCTCTGTTTTAAGTTTTGCTAATGAATCAAGCGCCTTAATTATTTCTTCCTTTGTAATGGCATCTTCTTCTTCAACAGCAGGAGCTATAGGAGCTTTAATGACAACTGCTGATTTTTCCTTAACCACCACAGGCTTAGATTTTACTGTATCAACTTTTGGTTTAACAACCACAACAGGCTTGGCTTTTACTGTATCAGCTTTGGGCTTAACAACCACAACAGGCTTAGCTTTTACTGTATCAGCTTTTGGTTTAACAACCACAATAGGCTTAGCTTTTACAACAACGGGCTTGATTTTAACTGAATCCGTTATTTGTTTTTTTACTTTTGCCAGTTTTTTAGGCATTAGTTCAGTCACTGCTAATGAAGATAAAACCTTGTGAGACTTTGCGTTTATTGTTTTATGTAAAACATCCCAGGTTGTATTTTTTTGTTCAGTCACTAAAAGTTCAGAACGCCTATTAACCACTTGAGACGCTTTATTATACTTAGCATTTCCACAATCCATAACAAAATAGGCCTTTCCATAATGACTACTTATTATTTTGGATTTAGGCACACCACGTTTTTTCAAATAAGCTACTACAGCATTAGAACGTTTTAATGAAAGCTTTTTATTGTAAGCCAAATTACCTTTACAATCTGTAAATGATCCAATACTTACTTGCAGTGTAGGATTATTTGCTAGCACTTCTACAAGTGAATCAAGCACATAAATATCTTTCTTGTCTAAAGCAAATTTATTAAAGGCATAGTGAACCCTGAACTCGTTTGGAATTGCTAGAGCTTTTAAAGAATCAGCTGCTCGCTTTTGCAAATAAGCTAAAAATAAATTATTAAGCTTAGTAACTGAATCTGTAAACTGTACAATACTTTGACCAATTATACCGATATTCTTGGTAACTGAAGAACGAATAGTTTGCGTATTGACACTATCAATTAACTTCATTTTACCAAAATAATCTATATAAATATCATATTCACGATTAGGGCGAAGCTTAAAATTATAAGTGCTGTTATTAGAAGTAACAGCCGAATCAATGAAACCTGCTTCACCCCTACGCTTTAGATATAATTTTGTAGAAGGAATAAGCGATGCATCAGATGTAAATGAAACTTTTCCAGTTACAGTGTAAATAACTTCATTGAAGCTTGCACTATAAATATCATCCGTTCCTAAACGATCTGAGCTAAAATAAAAATAATTAGGATTTTGAGTTGCTCCAAAACCAAAATCATCATTTTTTGAATTGATAGGATAAGTTAAAGATTGAACTTTCAAATTAGCACTAGCAAATGGAGCATTCACTTTATAGATATCCAATCCTCCTAAACCAGGTCTTCCATTAGAACTAAAAAACAAATCTCCAGTAGCTGAAAAACTTGGGAAAACCTCGTCTCCATTTGTGTTAAGACCAACAAGCTTTATTGGCTGTGACCAACCTGAACTATCCTTTGTTGAATAATACAAATCATAATTATTGGTTGCATCAAGATTAGAACTAAAAATTAAATATTTCCCAGTAGGATCTACCGCTGGATGCATATATGAATAAGAATCATCACCCAAATTAATTTTCTGGATATTTTGCAAAATACCATCTACTAAATCTGCTTGTGCAATAAATAGTGTTTTTGTTTTATCTTTTTTTGAAACTTCTTTTTTATGGTTAACCGTTAAAAAATATTTATTTAGCGCAGGCGCATAAACAATATTTGAGACGTTGTAATATTTACTTACACTTGCGCCTAAAATAGGCATTCCTTGAATCGTTGTTTTATTATCACCCTTAATACTAGATTTAGGAAGCCTATTTAATAAATACTTATCACTACCCTCAAAACTTAATGCTAAATTTTTAGCCGAAGACTTTCCGGTAATTTTTGTTTCTTTTTCGGATGGCACAGCAACACCTTTTATCAAACTTGTATCTGCAACTCTTCTGATAAGAAACAAACTTGCACCATCAATAGCAGAAATTTTAGAAGGATTTCGTTGTTTGGGAACATTAGATACCCATGTAAATGAGTTATTAATAATGTTAGGAGAAAACTCTTTATTTGAACTAGTATTTACATTCAAATACTGCACTGTATAATCCAATGAATCTTGCAAATAATGATTCAGCTGCTGATAGCCCAGCATCTTTGATTGGTAATTTGGCAGACCTGCAAGCGATGCACTTGCCTTCGCATAATCATCAAACATAGCATACACCTCAGAGATCCTAAATTGCTCGATTTCTGATAAAACAGTTCCTAATTGAGCTAATTTTTCATAATAAAATTTGGCCTGTTTGTAAGAACGCATATTCCAATAACAATCTGCTAGCATAGAAATAGCCTCTCTATTCCGAGCCTCAAACTTATCAGCGATAATGGCATTCAACTGAATGGATGCATTTTTGTATTGCTTATTTACATAAGCAGTCTTCGCTTTCATAAATTTAGGGTCAACCCTCTCTGATTGCGCTATTGCAAGTGCAGAAGTAAAAAGTAATATGGCAAATAAATAACTACGAATCATAACTCAATTCAAATTAATTTAATAATATCTTGGTGAAGCAACACGACCTTCTTGCTTAGATCCAAATTCATAACGTAACATAAATTCATGAGACCCTCTATTATAACTAACGAGTCTAGCATTTGAATAATCGTATGCATACCCCATTCTTAGTTGAGGCGATAATTGCAATTCTAGCATTCCTAAAATAGCATCCTCAGTTCTATAACTTACGCCCGCACCAAATACACCTCCAAACCATGCATTCAAATTAATATCATATTGCACTGGGGCACCACTCACCACTTTTACAAGAAGTGAAGGCTTAAGTTTTACATTCTCAGATGCATCTACAATGTATCCGGTATTTAAAAAATAATGACCATTTTTACCTGCAGAAGTAACATCAGCTTTTCCTTGCGCATTTAATTTAGTAGTTAATAGTGATGGAGAGGATAAACCTATGTACCACTTTTCTCTGGCATATAGCATTCCAAAACCTGCAGCTGGTAAAAATCCATTTACGTTTTGCTGTAAGACTGGATCACCACTCTGAAAAGAATTAGACTGTGTAAAATTTGCTTGATAATTTAAAATCCCAAAACTCATACCAATAGATAAATAGGATTTTTTAAAGGGGACTCTATAAGAATATAAAGCATTTGCACCAGTTGTTTTTTCAATACCGATTCTGTTAGAATACACTTGTACCCCAAGACCTACATTAGAGTTTTCTTTTCTTACATCATAAGATAGCGAACCAAAAACAGGTGCACCAGGCATGGATACCCACTGGTTTCTGATTAAGAAATTAAGATTCCCCACTTCCCTATTACCTGCGTAAGCTGGATTTACATTGAGCATATTAAACATATACTGTGAAACCAACGACTGCTCCTGCGCTTTTGCAACATGCAACCCAATAAATTGAGCAGCAAGAAAGGCAAAACATAACTTAATTATAAATACTTTTTTCATTATAAAAATTTATCAGAATTGAATTATCGTTTTAGTGTTAAATATCCCTTGCGGAATTCTTTTACTCCTGTTACCCTATCAACAATTTCGATAAAGTAGAAATAAGTACCCTCCGCTAAGTCTTGACCTAAGAAACTACCAGTTCCCCTTCCAACAAAATTGTTTTGATAATCAGAATTTGCAAAAACACGCTGACCCCACCTATTCACAATTTCAACTTTCAATTGCTTATTAGATGGTTTAACAATAATCCATTGATCATTTTTACCATCCTGGTTTGGAGTTATAACATCAGAAATAAATAAACTAACAGCAGGAACAACAAACGAAGTACTTGCAGGTGAACCAAAAGTTCCGTAAGGACTTAGTGCAAACGCAGTAACATTGTTTGTTAAAGTGCCAGCATATGTTTGAGGCAATACCTGCAATCTTAAAACTACAGTTTCAGATTTATTGGCACCTAATTTACTTGCTGGCAATAACAAATTAGTTACCGAACTACCATTAAAAGTAGTTGATGCAACTAAAGTGCCTGTAGCAGTTACACCGATAACTTTATAAGTTGAAGGACTGGTAAATACAGCAGATAAATTATCAATCAACTGAATTGAATCTAGCGTAACAGATAAATTATTGGTAAGGGTAAAAGTGAAATCCATGGTATAAGTACCATCTGGCTGTAAGGTTAATGCAGATGCTCTTTTCTGAACTGCCATTACAGTTGCTGGGGCTAAAATTGTTACAGTATCGTAAACACATCCAGAAGACTCTAACCCTGTTGCAATATCAACAGCTTTAACACACCAAATATATACACCCGGTGTTGATGGTAAAGCTGGGGCTACATCTGTACAGTTAATACCTGATGCATTACACCACCTTGGCCTACTTCCATTTGTGATTCCAATTACAAGGGAACTGATATTTGATGGGTTATTAATAGCACCAACTATATAAGTGTTTGACTTAACTGTTACACTTGGTAAAATTGTAACTGTGTATGGAACACGCGGACCTTCAATTCCATTAATAGTCTGACTTACGTAGAAGGTATAAACCCCTACTATTGTTGGAAGTGGTTGAACACTAGATGCTGTTCCTCCTGTAGCAACACTATAAAAATTTAGAGTTGCACCAGGATTTGGAGAAATTAATCCACTTGTATTTGAAGGATTTGAAGGATTTCCAATTACATAACTACCAGGAGTTGTACTTGGTGCTGCAGGCTTAACCGTTAAGCTTGCAGTTGTTGTTGCAGCAGTATAATTTTCTGTTTCGGCTTGAGCAACTGTAATCGTTGTGACACCAACACCAGTTAATGTGACAGTATTTGAATTGACTGTTGCTATGTTTGCATTAACAATAGAATATGTAATTGATCCACTACTTGTACTGGTAGCATTAATTGTAAAATTAGGATCTCCCATTGTTTTAACAATATCAGCTAACGAAACAACAGGTGCTAATTTATTAATCGTAAACGCATATGGAGCAGAAGTTGCACCATTATATGTTCCATCAGAACTTAATGTTGCAATTACTTGATAGGTACCTGCGTTTGTTGGAGGCGTTGCACTTGGGCCATACGTTGTAGATCCTGTACCAACATAACTATACGTAACAGCACCAGTAGATCCTGTTTTGGTATTTGTTGCAGGGCCTTGTGCAGAGCCGTTGTATGTATATGTAGTAGCACCTGTTACTGTGATAGTTGAACTAGCAGCGGTAATAGTAAATGCATATGGAGCAGATGTCGCACCACTGTAATTAGCATCTGCAGCTAAAGTTGCAATCACCTCATAAGTACCTACGTTAGTTGGTGCCGTTGCGCTTGGACCATACGTTGTAGAACCTGTGCCAACATAACTATAAGTTACAGCTCCCGTAGATCCTGTTTTTGTATTGGTTGCAGGACCTTGTGCAGAGCCGTTAAATGTATAAGTAGTTGCGCCAGTTACTGTGATAGTTGAACTAGCAGCGGTAATAGTAAATG
>JACCDJ011194307.1_pt1 | contig 11896 bp, 10 predicted proteins | sample 7444481 | NCBI WGS metagenome assembly JACCDJ01 (sample SAMN15323435, study PRJNA562643) | freshwater metagenome | isolation source: river surface water | place: USA:Blue River Watershed | collected 2017-08-15 | reverse complement strand
TGGCTTTAGAAGTTCAATCATTCTTGAAGATTCATGGAGGCTTCTTTTTTTAGGATTAGGTTCAATGACTCCATCAGTGATTTTAATCCCTTTATTATTTTTAGGAATATATGAAATCGTTCTTTTAGCATTCAACCAAAGAAGTCTCTTCACTGCTCGATGGGAATATTCTCCCCCTGCTGCGATAGCAATATCGTAATGTTCATTTCTAATTTTTAAAAAAATATAGAGTTGCTTCAAGATCGCGACCACACTTTTAAAATTAAAAAATTTTGGTTGGGGGTAGCTATAGAGTGTATCAACAAATGGCGCATCTTTTAAAATCCAGGCTGAAGACTCAGGTGCGATGACTGTAAGATTTGATTTAGGGAAATATTGTTTTAAAAGTTGAAGCATAGGTGTGGTTAGGAGGAGGTCTCCTAGCTTATCGCGTTTTAAAACAATGATTTTCATTAAGCGAAAAAATTAAAGGCTAATTTTTAAAAAATGCGCGTGTGTAGCTTAAATAAAGCCCTAAGAATAAGCAGGCAAGAATGGCATGCTCATGATGAAAAGTCGTGTTAACTAAACCAACACCGAAGGTAGCAAACCAAGCGCTAAATGATCCTGCCCAAAGATAAGAAGTTTCTCTTGATTTTCTTGCCCAATCAAAAGTTTTAATAAGGTTTCTTATCCAGGCTCCCATGAAAAAAAATGTGACAAAGAGTCCAACGATCCCTCTTTCAACAAGCGCTGATAAATACAGGTTGTGAGAATGTCCGGGAAAAGCATAGTGTTCGGGATCAAATAACTCACCCCTAGCTTCAACAGATTTTTTTAAATGATCAAGGTTAATGTAATGCCAGTTACTCAAGCCAATTCCAAAGATAGGATAAAATCGCGAGGCTTCTAAGGAGACATTCCATACACGGTCACGAAATGCTAAAACATTATTATTTTTACTATTTGTAATCTGCTTTTGAATAATATTTGTTTTTAAGGTGACATTGAGAAGAAGGATACCGACGATCACTCCGACAACTGCTGTTTTAATCACCTTGTTTTTATTCAATAAAAATATAAGAAATAAGCTTAAGAGGACTGCAATACCAAATGCCCCCCTAGATTGCATAATAATTAAACTGATAAAAAATAAAAGACTTAGAATACACAAAAGTATATTTTTCCATCTAAGACTTTCTTCATTTTTAATAGAGTTGAACTGACTTAAGAACCAACCAAAGGAGGCTCCAAAGATCATAACTAAGTAAATAGCCGAGTGGTTGACATGTCCGACCGAATGAATTTCTAGAGTTGCCCTCGAGTGAATAACGAGATTTTCATAGAGCCCCCATGCTAATGGCGGTATGGTGCTTAAGACGATAAGCTTAAAAAGATTATGGTATTGATTTTTTGTATAATGCGCGCGACTTAAAAGCCATCCCGTCAAAATTGCGGTGAGGAAGACCTTATAACCCTTCCACTCTTCAAGCCCTGAAAAACCTGCAAATAGTGTGCTTAAAAAAGCGGTGAGTACGATCATAAAGAATATACTATCCCAGTGACCCCATTGCAAATGACCTAGCTTAAATTGCTGAACCTCTGAAATTATTCGAATGATAAGATAACCTACTAAAAAAATATTTTTAGGGCCCTCAACACTGGGTAAGCTTAAAGTCATGAGACTTAACATGAGTAAATCAATCCATATTAGTGAGATTTTCATGATTAGGTTTATTCTTGTGATTCTAAAAATTTAAATGTATTGTAAGTTTACTTTAAATTGACGATCATTACTTTAGATTATTGGAGAAATTTTTCTGGTTAAGTTATTTTAGCTAAAAACATTTTATAGAATGCTTTCATGAATCCTCTCTTAGAACTATAAATATAGTTGTAGTGATAAAATTATAAGTGTGACTATGCATTCGACTATTATTTTGCGATTTATTGGATCAAATGAAAAATGAGTAATCTATTAATAACCGGAGCCAATGGATTCATCGGTAGAGCTCTGATATCAAAACTTGCTTTACAAACAAATTATTTTATTCGTGCTAGCGTTAGAAAAAAAACAATCCAATTTCCAAGACAAATTGAAGTTTTTGAAAATATGGAAGCCTCTAGCAATACAAATTGGAATGATGCTCTGCGAGATATTGATGTTGTGATTCATTTGCTTGCACGTGTTCATGTTATGCACGATAAAGTTGCCAACCCTCTTTTAGAATTCAGAAATATAAATGTTAATGCAACTATCGCGCTTGCAAAAATAGCAGCCAAACAAGGCATTAAACGTTTTATTTTTTTAAGTACTGTAAAGGTTAATGGTGAATCGACTTTTAATAAACCATTTAGTGAGTTTGATTTACCCAATCCTCAAGATGCATATGCAATATCTAAGTGGGAAGCAGAAGAAGCTTTAAAAAAAATTTCTAAAGATACCGGGATGGAGCTTGTGATCATTCGATCTCCTTTAGCATACGGCCCTAATGTTAAAGCAAATTTTTTAAAGATGATTCAATATGTGAAGCGAGGGATACCGCTGCCTTTAGGAGCTATTCAAAATAAGCGAAGCTTAATTGGTATTGATAATTTAGTTGATTTTATTGTAACGACTATTTCTCATCCTAAGGCTGCTAACCATACTTTCTTAATATCAGATGATGAAGATATTTCGACTACTGATTTATTGCGACGTATTGGCAAGCACATTGGTAAGCCAGCGAGACTGATACCCCTTCACCCTAGAATTTTATCTTTTTTATTTAATATCTTAGGTCGTCAAGATTTTGGCGATCGTTTGCTTGGGTCGTTAGAGGTTGATATTACTAAAGCTAAAAAATTATTGGCTTGGTGCCCACCAAAGACTCTAGATGAAGGTTTAAGAGTGACTGTTATTTCATGATAAGTACTTAAGAGCTCTGCTAAAATGAATGGGATATGTTGTTAAAATTAAACTTATGAAGCGCATTTTTGATCTTATCTTAGCTTCAATTATTTTAGCTTCATCTTTTATACTCTTAATTTTGATCGCGATAGTTGTAAGATTCACATCCAAAGGTCCTGTATTCCACTGGTCAAGTCGTGTGGGTAGATACAATCAAATCTTTAGTATGCCCAAATTTCGAACCATGCGGTTACAGACCCCTCAAGTTGCGACGCATCTCCTTGGAAACCCTAAGCGATACGAAACACCTATCGGTCCTTTTTTACGTAAAACAAGCCTTGATGAATTGCCTCAACTTTATAATATTTTTAGGGGCGACATGAGTTTTGTGGGACCACGTCCCGCACTCTTTAATCAGTATGATTTAATCGCACTTCGCACAAAAGCTAAAGTCCATCTTTTGTTACCCGGGATCACAGGATGGGCACAAATCAATGGCCGCGATACTTTATCTATTAAAGATAAAGTTATTTTAGATGCTGCATATTTAAAACAACAATCTTTTGCCTTTGACATTAAAATTTTATGCATCACAATTTTAAAAGTTTTAGGACGAGACGGTATTTCTCATTAAGCTTTATATATAAATATGTATAGGCCCTTCAACCGAAACATTTATAATGAAGGTCTATAGCGCTTTGACATTATCATGAAAAAATTCTTACCCAATATCCTTAGCATGCTTGCATTTAGCCATGATCTATTAGTAGCTGGTCTTGCTTGGTGTATAGCTTTTTATCTACGATTTAATTTTGATATACCGCAAGAATACATAGTTTTATTACATAGTACTCTATGGATGGTGATACCACTGTACGGTTTTTCTTTTATTCTATTTAGCCTTTATCGAGGCACCTGGCGTTTTGCAAGCTTACTTGATTTAAAACGTATCTTATTGACGGTTATCATTACATCAACTGCAGTGACGGTATTTCTTTTCATGTTGCGCCTCGAAGTTCCTGTGCCGCGCTCTGTTTTAATTCTTAATCCATTGCTTCTTATTATTTTGATGGGCGGTAGTCGTTTTATTTATCGCGCCCTCAGAGAACATCAACTCTATGGAACTTATCTTCACTCAGGCAAACCCGTTATTATTTTAGGTGCTGGAGAAGCCACAGTCACAATGCTCCGGGATCTTTCAAAAAGTAAGGACTGGCGAATCGTAAGTATTTTAGATGATAATCCCAGGATGCATAGCCGAGAAATTTTAGGCATCGAGGTACACGGTAATTTAGATTTGCTTCCCAAAATAAAAGCGCGTTTTAATGCGCATCATGCCATCATCGTGATGCCGCATGCTAAGCACCAAGACAGGCGTCGTGCAATGAGTCTTGCTAACGTCGCAGACCTTAAAGTATTGACGGTCCCTCATATCGATGATTTGATGGCAGGACGCTTAAGTGTTTCACAGATGCGTCCGGTAGATGTTGAAGATCTTTTAGGTCGCGATGTGGTCAATCTTGATGCTAGAGGATTAAAAGACTTAATTGAAAAAAAAGCTGTTTTGGTGACAGGGGCTGGCGGCTCTATTGGTTCTGAGTTGTGTCGTCAAATTACTAAATTTAAACCCGATACACTGATTTGTTTTGATATTTCTGAATATGCGCTTTATCAATTAGAGCTTGAGTTAAAAGACAAAGTAAAAAATGTTCACTTAATTTATCTTGTGGGAGATATTAAAAATAGACAACGCATAAACACGATATTAAAAAACCATAAACCTTCTCTCGTGTTTCACGCAGCAGCTTATAAACACGTCCCTATGATGGAAAACCACAACGTGATCGAAGCCTTCCAGAATAATGTTTTAGGCACTTATGAATTAGCTCTTGCCTGTAAAAAAAATAAAGTTAATAAGTTTATACTTATTTCGACAGATAAAGCTATCAACCCCACAAATGTGATGGGAGCCACAAAACGTTTGGCAGAGATGGTATGTCAAGGTATGTCACCATCGAAAACTCAATTCATCATGGTACGTTTTGGTAATGTTTTGGGTAGTAGTGGCAGCGTCATCCCAAGATTTCGAGAACAAATTAAATCAGGTGGACCCGTCACCGTTACACATCCCGAAATCACACGTTATTTTATGTCAATCCCTGAAGCTACCCAACTTGTGATACAGGCTGGGCTGATGGGACAGGGTAGTGAAATATTTTTATTAGACATGGGGGAGCCCGTTAAAATCGTGGACTTAGCGAAAGACATGATTAAACTCTCAGGCTTTGATGAGAATGATATTAAAATTAACTTCACAGGCTTAAGACCCGGTGAAAAACTTTTCGAGGAATTATTAAGTAATGATGAAACGTCTCTTCCAACACCGCATCCAAAACTTAAGATCGCCAAGGCGAAACGTTTCAATCAAAAATCTTTACCTAAACTCATAAAGTGGGTCAAAACACTTGAAACTTTAAACGAAAAAAATATTAAAAAAGAACTGCGCACTTGGGTGAGTGAATACACGCCTTGCAAATCTTACATAAATAAAAACTTCAGAAATATCAAAGTTAAAGAACGCTGAGTGGTGCTAGTTAAATATTTATGATGTTGGAGATAAGGTATCTACATAAGACTTACTTGAAAGAGGTTGAAAGATGCAAAGTAGGATTTTAGTGACAGGTGGAGCAGGCTATATTGGATCACATACATCTAAAAGTTTAGCGGCTAATGGTTTTGAGCCTATCTGTTACGATAATCTTTCAACAGGGCATCGTGAATTTGTGAAATGGGGACCGCTTGAGGTAGGCAATCTTCATGACACCACTTTACTTGTAGAAATTATGCAGAAATACAAACCTGCTGCCGTTATTCATTTTGCGGCAAGTGCATATGTCGGCGAATCGGTGGCGGATCCTTTTAAATATTATCAAAATAATGTTGGTGGAACACTATCTTTACTAGAAGCAATGCAAAAAACAAATATACGGAAGATTGTATTCTCAAGTACTTGTGCAACCTATGGCATACCAAATCCAAATCATGATTTAATTGATGAAGATTGTCCACAGTTTCCAATCAATCCTTATGGACAAAGTAAGCTAATGATTGAAAAAATACTAAATGATCTTGCAAAACAGAAAAAAATTTCACAGATTTCTTTGCGATATTTTAATGCTGCAGGTGCTGATAAAGATGGTGAAATTGGAGAAAAACATGATCCTGAAACACATCTGATTCCGTTGGCAATCGAATCAGCTTTAAAAGGTAGTTTATTAAATATATATGGTACTGATTACCCAACTCCAGATGGAACAGCTATTCGAGACTATATTCATGTTGAAGATTTAGCTGACGCGCATATTAAAGCAGTTGAAGCTATACTTTTAAAACCAAAATCAGAATTTATAAATCTTGGCACAGGTAAGGGTTTTTCAGTAAATGATATAATTAGAGCTCTTGAGTCACTCGGACTTCACGTTCATTTTAAAAATATGAGTAGGCGAGAAGGAGACCCTGCTTATTTGATTGCAAACGCTAACAAAGCGATGCAGTTATTAAATTGGAGGCCAAAATATACCCACATTCAAGAAATACTCAAGACTGCTATAAACTGGCATAAAAATCTAAAGTAAAAAATATATGAAATTTGCAATTATTGGGGCCAGTTTTGTAGAGTAGGCCTTACAAGCGAATTAGCTAAGATGGGTGCAATATTCAAGGATTTGAAAATTGATCTCATGTTTGTGGAAATTGTTATTCAGAGTGACATAAATCAATCACGTCATTCAGCACTCGCTAAGTGGTATATGCAATCCTAGCTTAAATTCATTTTCAAGTCTTTTTAAGTTAAAATTCTAAACTTATGACTATCCTCGTCACAGGTGCTGCGGGCTTTATCGGGTCAAATTTTGTATTGGACTGGTTTGACCATACAAAAGAAGACGTGGTATCTTTTGATCTATTAAACTACGCCGGTAACCTAGAAAACTTATCTTCCTTAAGTCAAAATCCTCATCACCATTTTATTCAAGGCAATATTGGTGATCGTGAACTTGTTGCCCAACTTTTAAAAAAATATCAAGTTAGAGCAATAGTTAATTTTGCGGCTGAGAGTCATGTGGATCGGTCCATTCATGGACCAGGAGATTTTATTGAAACCAATATTGTCGGCACCTATCATTTATTAGAGTCGGTTCGTGCTTATTGGAGTGATTTGGATGAGTCGTCTAAAAAATCTTTTAGATTCTTGCATGTATCGACTGATGAAGTTTATGGGTCTTTAGAGAAAAATGATCCTGCGTTTTTGGAAACCAATCGTTATAAACCTAATAGCCCTTACAGCGCAAGTAAGGCTGCGAGCGATCATCTTGTTCGTGCTTGGCATAATACCTATGGACTGCCATTATTAACTACGAATTGCTCAAATAATTTCGGACCCTATCACTTCCCAGAAAAACTAATACCTCTATGTATCTTAAATGCTTTAAATGGTAAAGAGCTTCCTATTTATGGCGATGGCCAACAAATTCGTGATTGGCTTTATGTTAAAGATCACTGCAGTGCGATCAGAACCGTTTTAGAAAAAGGTCAATTAGGTGAAACTTATAATATTGGCGGTTGGAATGAGAAAGCTAACATTGATGTTGTAAAAACCTTATGTAGCATCTTAGACGAATTGAAGCCAAAACCTGACGGCACAATATATGCATCGCAAATTACTTATGTCAAAGACCGCCCAGGTCACGATCTGCGTTACGCAATTGACGCTACAAAATTGCAGCGAGAATTAGGTTGGAAGCCAAAAGAGACTTTTGAGACGGGGATTCGAAAGACTGTTGAGTGGTATCTTAATAATCAAGCATGGGTCGATCATGTCATAAGTGGCGAATATAAAAATTGGGTTCAAAAGCAATATTCATGAAGATTCTTCTCATAGGTAAAAACGGTCAAATTGGATTTGAATTAAATAAAAAATTAGGTGCGTTAGGTGAGTTGATCGCAACCGATCGCGAGGAATTAGACTTAAGTAAGACCGATGTGATTGAAACTTTTGTTGATGAATTAAGACCCGACATCATCATTAATCCAGCAGCCTATACATCAGTCGATAAGGCTGAATTAGAACCCGAGATTGCCTATCAAATTAATGTAACGGCTCCAGAAATATTAGCGCAAAAAGCAGTAGAATTAGATATTCCCTTACTTCATTTTTCAACGGATTATGTCTTTGATGGACTTAAAAAAGAACCCTACATTGAGACTGATTCGACCAATCCTCAATCTGTCTATGGCAAAACCAAATGCGAAGGTGAAAAGAAAGTTCGTAAACACCCCAAGCATATTATTTTGAGAACTAGCTGGATATTTGGAAGCCACGGTAATAATTTTTTAAAAACCATATTGCGACTGATTCAAGAAAAAGAATCACTTAATATCGTTAGTGATCAATGGGGAAGTCCTGCATCCTCATCGACATTAAGTGATGTGACTTTTAATATTGTGAATACAATTTTTAAGAATAAAAATTTTAAAGATTATGGTATTTATCATGTGACAAGTGAAGGTGAAACCAATTGGCACGAATATGCAACTTTGATTGCAAATGAAGCTATTGCATTAGGTTGCAAAATAAAATGTAAAGGAAGTCAGATTGCTCCGATATTAACATCTGAATACCCCACCGCTGCCAAGCGACCCCTAAATTCCAGACTTAACACTGACAAATTAAAAAAGACTTTCATGCTAGAATTGCCTAATTGGGAATCAGAAGTTAAAAAAGTCTTAAAAGAAATTATTTAATTGGCAAATCTTAAAAAAAGAAAAGGCATCATACTTGCAGGGGGATCAGGAACACGTCTTTATCCTGTGACACAAAGCATTTCAAAACAATTACTCCCTGTGTATGACAAGCCGATGATTTATTATCCGCTTAGCACTCTCATGCTAGCAGGGATCCAAGACATCCTCATTATTTCGGCACCAGATGATACCCCGCATTTTGAATCATTACTTGGCGACGGGTGTCAGTGGGGTCTTAACATCCAATACAAAGTACAGCTATTTCCTGATGGTTTAGCGCAAGCTTTTATTTTGGGGGATACATTTATTGGAAATGATTTATCAGCTTTAGTCTTAGGTGATAATATTTTTTATGGTCACAACTTTAATGATTTACTTAAAAATGCTATGGAGCGTGACGAGGGAGCTACAGTATTTGCCTATCACGTGCATGATCCTGAACGTTATGGTGTGGCTGAATTTGATAGTACTAATAAAATATTTTCACTCGAAGAAAAACCAAAAAATCCAAAATCAAATTATGCAGTCACAGGCCTTTATTTTTACGATAAAGATGTGGTGGTTATGGCTAAAAGTTTAAAACCCTCCTCTCGCGGTGAATTAGAAATCACAGATCTTAATCTGCTTTATTTAGATAAACAAAAACTCAATGTCGAAATTATGGGACGTGGCTATGCTTGGCTTGACACGGGAACGCATGATTCACTTTTAGAGGCAAGTCAATTTATTGCAACGTTAGAAAATCGCCAGGGTTTAAAGGTCGCGTGCCCTGAAGAAATTAGTTATCGATTTGGATGGATCAATGCTAATCAATTGGAAAAATTAGCCGCACGGTATTTAAAGAATGGTTATGGGCAATACTTGCAACAGATCCTAAAAGAAAAAATTCTTTAATCTCTATGAAGATTACCCACTTAAGTATCTCTGGTGCGCTTCTTATTGAGCCTCAAATTTTTAAGGATGAACGAGGGTTCTTTTTTGAGAGTTTTAACCAAAGAGTATTTAACGAGGCGACAAAAAAAAATATACATTTTGTGCAAGATAACCAGGCCGAGTCGAGAAGAGGTGTTTTACGTGGACTCCATTACCAAAGAAATCCTATGTCTCAAGCGAAATTATTGCGTGTCACCGAGGGTGAGGTATTTGATGTTGTGGTTGATTTAAGATGTGGATCATCAACTTTTGGTCAATGGCTTTCCATTATTTTATCCAAAGAAAATCAAAGGCAACTCTTTATCCCTGAGGGTTTTGCGCACGGGTACCTAACCTTATCCGATCACGCCACCTTTCTTTACAAGGTGAGTCAATTTTATAGCCCCGCACATGAGTGCTCGATCCGTTGGGATGACAAGACGCTTGATATTCATTGGCCCCAAACAAAAGATATCCTGGTATCACCTAAAGATAGTGAGGCTTTGTCCTTCGACAAGGCGAAAAATTACTTTAAGTAGGTTGTCAACAAAAGTTTTGATAAACGATATTACCAAGTTTCATTATATCTTTGTTTATTTGAAGTTGATTTTTTTAAATATGAATAATTTCATTAAGACCACAGATCACAAGCTAAAAGGCGACAAAATTTGGATTTGCTTTTATCTATTTCTCTTCTAATTTCTTCTTAGTATTAAACCTAAGGTTCAAAAGCTTGAATTAAATCTACCAAAATATTTGTTACAATTAAGAAGTTTAAAAAAGGAAAAATAATTTAAATGAAAAAAGCGCTTATAACGGGCATCACCGGTCAGGACGGCTCTTACTTAGCTGAATTTCTTTTAGACAAAGGATATGAAGTTCACGGTATTAAGCGTTTAGCCTCGCAGTTCAATACACAGCGCATTGATCATATCTACGAGGATCCTCATGTAGATCATCGTCGTTTTGTTTTGCATTACGGCGATCTAACCGATAGTTCAAATCTTACTCGTATCCTAAGTGAAGTGAGACCTGATGAAGTTTATAATTTAGGAGCTCAGTCACATGTAGGGGTGAGCTTTAAGGCGCCAGAGTACACAGCTGACGTCGATGCGCTAGGCACACTTAGACTTTTGGAAGCTATTCGCTTTTTAGGTTTAGAGAAAAAAATTAAATTTTACCAAGCGTCAAGCTCAGAGCTCTTTGGTCTTGTTCAAGAAATTCCCCAGAAAGAAACGACACCTTTTTACCCTAGAAGTCCTTATGCAGTAGCTAAGCTTTACGCATACTGGATCGTGGTGAACTATCGTGAAGCTTATGGGATTTTTGCTTGCAATGGGATCTTGTTTAACCATGAGTCACCAAGGCGTGGCGAGACCTTTGTTACTCGGAAAATCACACGTGGGCTCGCAAATGTTGCTCAGGGACTAGAAAAATGTATTTTTCTAGGTAACTTGAACGCGCTCCGTGACTGGGGACATGCGAAGGATTATGTTCGTATGCAATGGATGATGTTACAGCAGGATAAGCCCGAGGATTTTGTGATCGCAACTGGTTTGCAGTATTCAGTTAGAGATTTTATTGTATTGTGTGCACTTGAGTTAGGAATTACAGTTCGTTTCGAGGGTGAGGGCGTTGACGAAAAAGTAATCGTAGATAATGTTGAGGGAGATAAAGCGCCAGCGATTAAATTGGGTGATGTGATTGTTGCGGTGGACCCAAATTACTTCCGTCCTGCAGAAGTTGAAACGCTTCTGGGTGACCCAAGCAAAGCAAAGCAGAAGCTTGGATGGATACCACAGATTACATTGCAGGAGATTTGTAAGGAGATGGTTTCAGAAGATCTTAATGCGGCGAAACAGACCGCACTTTTAAGACGTCATGGTCATCAAGTTTCAGTTTCAAAGGAAAACGGCTAAAAGAAATACTAATGAATCTTTCTCAGAACATTTTTGTAGCAGGTCACCAAGGTATGGTGGGGAGTGCTATCGTGAGATATTTAAAATCTTCTGGGTATCAAAATATATTGATGGCACCAAGGAGTGAGCTTAATTTATTAGATCAGGCCGCCGTTAATTATTTTTTTAATAAACATAGGATCGATCAGGTTTATATGGCTGCTGCCAAAGTTGGTGGAATTTATGCGAATAATTCTTACCCTGCTGAATTTATCTATGAAAATTTAATGGTGGAATGTAATGTGATCCACGCTGCACACCAGTCAAATATACAAAAATTATTATTTTTGGGTTCATCTTGTATTTACCCTAAGCTAGCTTTGCAGCCTATTAAAGAAAATGCGTTGATGTCGGG